>JAABUL010000197.1_pt1 | contig 125371 bp, 132 predicted proteins | sample 5559151 | NCBI WGS metagenome assembly JAABUL01 (sample SAMN10711876, study PRJNA513368) | rock metagenome | isolation source: Antarctica rocks | place: Antarctica: Victoria Land, Pudding Butte sud | reverse complement strand
AAGTAGTTCGTTATATCGAGCCTTTCTATCTTTATTATTACTATAATAGTTAGTAGAATACTTCTTCTTTAAATATTTACTAATTACGCCTATAGCTAGAGGAATATAAGTAGAGTATTTAGGGTCGATTAGAATCTTAAGATCTTTATAATAATAAATCGGACTAGAGGATATCTTTATAAACGTATTTAAGGCTAAATCTTTAAAATCCTTAGAGTTAATTAGGCTATTCTCTTTAATTAGAGTATTAAGTTCTTTATTAATCTCTTTATTAAAGGACTCTAGCGTAATAATAGAGTTAGATATCTTTTTTCGTCTTAAAAGTCTTAGAGTTAAGAGAAAGTAGAGTTCTAAATAGAAGTTAGTAAGTATCTCTTAAAGTAAAGAGAAGAATACTTAAGATTAAGTTTTTTAAAGTAAATATAGAGGTTCTTAAATAGATTAAGTATTTAGTTTCGTTACTTTAAAGAAGAGAAGAAAAAAAAGAAAACGAGAAGAAATAAAAAGATATTTATAGATCTATTTCTAATTAAAGTAATTTAAGTTAAGCTATAGCTCCTTACTACTTTAAGTAATACTATTTACTTTATTTAGCTATTCTTAACTATTTTAATTTATTCTATCTACTTTAGTTAACTCTATTTATTTTAGTTAGTTAAAGTAATTAGTTTAGTTAAGGCTTAAATTTAATAGGCTAGAGGTTTTATTATTCTAATTAAAGCTATTTACTTTTATTAAAGCTTAATTCTAATAGGTTAGAACTCTAGTTACTCTAATTAAAGCTATTTACTTTAGTTAAAGCTCGATTCTAATAGATTAAATCTCTTATTACTTTAATTAATCCTTCTACTTTAAATAAAGCTTAATTCTAATAGATTAAAGCTCTAATTATTCTAATAACTACTTTAAGTAGGATATAACTCTTAAAGCTAAATATTCCTACTCCTATAATTTAAAGAATCTACTCTTATCTTATATCTATATTAAATAGTTTTAAAGCTATATTTAATATAATTAAAGAATTTTAGAGTTATTTTAAAGATTTACTATCTACATTATATCTCTATTCGAGCTCTTAAATAGTTATTAACTTATTTCGACTTTAAATCCTTTAAAAATATCTTTATTTAGAATCTCGTTAAAAGTACTAAGCTCTCTTTAAGTTTTCTCTAAAAATTCTAAGGTAGAAAAAGTTTTCTCTAAAAATTCTAAGGTAGTAAAGTTTTGCCTCTAAATTTTTAGAAGAAACTAAGTAACTATATACCTAAAGCTACTTTCTAAATAAACCTTAAGAGTAGCTATCTCTACTAATTAAAAGCCTTTATAATCTTATAGATATACTTATAAGTTTAAATTAATCCTATATAATAGACTAATTAGTTATAGCTTAATTAAATTTATATTTCTATAGAATATCTAATAATAATAAAGATAAATAAGCTTTTAACCTACTATAACTAGCGTACTACGAAAGAGGTTTAATAACCTAATACTCTTCTATATTATTAATTAAGAAGTAAGGTATTAGTAGTAGAATATTAAGTCTATATATATAATTTAATCCGAATATATTAGCTTTCTAAAATATTAGTTAGTAAGTAGAAGAATAGAACGTAAAACGCTATAACTAAAGGCAAATTATACTACCTTTATAGTAGAAGTATTTAGTTTTAGTATAAAAATAGGCTCTTCGTCGTCTTTAAAGTATATAAGGTTCTAAAATTTATTTAATATAGCTAAGTCTTTTAGTTAGGCTATCGAAGTAGAAACTATTCCTACCTTATTAAATACTACCTAGTTCTTCTTAGTAAAGGTAATCTAGTTCTTACTAAACGGCGCTCTCGCTACCTTAAGATACCGAAAATACCTCTAATCTATTAGTAAACGTCTTATAAGATGTCTCGCGGTCTAGCGAGGGAGGAATTCTAGGTCTAGTATCTTACTATACTTTCTATTCTCTATCTTACTTTAGGAAGTCAATCGCATATTAGTACTAGACCTAATACGCCTATAGACAAAAAGGCGGAGGTATTAGCAATTGCCTAGAAAGCGAGGGTTTTCTAACTACTCACCTACACTCGCTTGCTACCTTCGACGTTCATGCTTTCAGGCTCGTAGAGGAACTCGGGCATCTTTCCTACATGCTCCGGCTCAGTGGCACCACTCTCCATGCCGGCCAGTACTCTTGCCGTCCTCAGTGTAGTGCAAGATCAGCTTGCCCTTCGGCGCTGGACGACCAGTGTGGTAGGCCATGATCGAGTCATAGTCGGTGTAGACTCCATTGTTGGTGTACTGAGTGTGGACGCCCGCGGTGCCGCGTTACCCAGAGAAACTTGATCTGTTCGTCCTCGAAGTGGTTGTGCAGGTGCATGTATCGACTGAAGACGTTCTCCACTGCACCACGGTCGTACGCCTTTTGGGCCAACCTTTCGGCTGCGACTACGGGAGCTTCGAGATCGGCGAATGATTGCTGCGAAGCCATTGTGATTATCAACTTGCTATAACGATCAAGGCGTAGATATGCCTACCATGAACCTCAAATGCCACTGCGACCTACATTAGAAGCAGCGTATCTTCGGTGGCGATTCGGAGCAGGTGGGCGAGCGAGACATCGAGCCGAGACAGCCTACAGCTAACCCGGTAATCACGTAACATCGCCTTGCCTGGTCTTCTGAGGGGTCAACAGATAGTTCGTCGGTCTCACGCTCTTGGTCGAATTGACGTTGATGTACAAGGTGGCGAGGACGAAGATGTTAACATTCATTTGCATGAGCCTCCGATTGGGACTAGCGCGAGCCGCACGGACTCTACTTCAGCTTCGCTTCCTATTCTCCTAACTTCTGCACCTCACCTACCAGTATCGTACGCGTTCGTGTCCCCCCTTCACCGAAGAACTACCTAGTGCCGTGAGTCTACCGTGCACCAATCAAGCTCAACGCGTGATGGGCGCGTCCGGCAAGGTGGCACCGCATTCTCTCGCGTGCGAGGACACTGGAGCAACCTCGTGTCATCAGCAGATTCAAGAAGTCAGAGACGCCCGTGGCAGTTTATGCTTCGATATTGGACCGCTTCTCAACAAGCATGCGAGAAATGGCAAATCCGTCTCGCCGTTGCCCGGTCCGGCCCGAATCGTGGGACAGCTGAAAGTACACTGAACGTGGAGTTGCTTATAGGCGGGTGAATTACCGCAAACATAGGTAGGAAAGCCTTCGTCTGCCGTGCGGGAGATGACGCAGGAAATGAAAGTATGAAACCGTCGCAGCCATACAAGAAAGCAGGCACCCGATGGAGACCGGCCGAGCAGTACGTATGCATGCCTGCCTGCACTCGGCACCTTTGACTGACACAATTGTAGTGAGTCGCCGTACAGTTCAACCTCTGGCCTGATGCATAGCAAAAGCTCCGGTACCATGAACGCCACTGAGCCATTGATTGAGCTACCTCAAACGGCCCTGGTCGTGATGCATCTACGGCCTACATCAGCCTTTGCAAGCGTCGAACGGTCTCTGCCGTGCTTTTGGTGGTTTATGGGATCTTCGAACGCGTCGGTGAGCCTTGTGTCCAAAAGTCTTCTGAGACCTAGCTGAGATATGTGTTCACTTTCTTGCGGGCGCCGAAGCTTGTCTCTCCTGCATCCGCTCCAGGCTGAATCAAAGTTGGTTGAAGAAGGCAAGTGACGAACAATTGAGGCTCAGTGGAAGATGCATGTGAGTCGTGTCTCGCTGTCTGCCTTTCAGTGACGTCGGCCGCACGCACTAGTCAATTTGCTCCGCAGTCGCGTCGCTTCTTCTACTCATACACAATCACAACACTCACAGCATACGCCTGTCGTTACTTCTGTAACATCACGACTGCTCATCAGCCTGACCTCAGCTTCAACACTACTCCCGCGTACACCACCAAGACTTTGCCATTGAGGGGACGATCAGCTGTCCGCGAATATGGCGTCCGGGCAGAGGTAAGCCGCATCTTGCTCCCCCGCCCACTGACCTTCGCTGATGTCCAATAGACCCTGCGTGTACTTCCAGCAAGGGAAGTGCAGGAAAAGCGCCACCGAGTGCAGCTATGCGCACGTCATAGCTCCCAGCCTCAAGCCCAAAGCATGCCAACAGTACATGAAGGGCACATGTCGGCGAGGAGACGACTGCAGTTTTTCTCACAAACAAGACGACATGGACCACCTGAGGATCGCAAACGGGGCGACTGTCACAGAAGCGAGTGCGCTCGAAACCTCCGAAACGCGCCTGAGGGAGTTTCGATGGAAGATACCGAAGAGTCCAGCTGATGCCAAACCACTCGTCGGCTTTGCGCTCGGCAGGTTCTTCAAGCAGGCGCTCGAGCTTGTCGGAGTCGAGGTGGGAACCATGCAAGAAGTAATCACTCTACTCGCGAGTGAAGGCGGGCTACGGCGGATCGACGAGCTGCTCCGGCAGTCTTTCGCGTCTTTCACTCCGGCCCAGCTAACGCGAGTGATCGACGCTCAGCTCATGCCATTCTTTGAGATGGTTAGTCACCCCAACGTGACCTCATCTGTCTTGCTACGATCACAAGTCATGACCATCTACAACGTCCTATGGGCCGGCGATACCGATGGTCAGCGCGCCATCTCCCTGTTCACCGCACTTGCTGCTTCTCTCAGCAATTCTGTGTTCCCAGATGCTACCTCCGGAGACAGCGCGCCAAACCTCGAAACAATGAAGGCCATCCAAACCATACTCGCAGTTCTCACAAAGCTTGTAGAGGTCAACACATCCGCGCATGCAGATCCCAGACTTGTTCCCATTGCCGAGACGTTCGCCAGCCTCTTGGGCAGTCTTCCAGAAAACACCGCCTTCTTCATGAGCACAGCGACGAAGGATCTCGAGCGACTGCAGCAGCGCCTCGGTATTGGTGAGGCTATTCCAGACGCGCAGACTGTGCAGCGGAAAGCAGGTACCCGCGCAGTATTTGAGCTTGCTCGCGATAGGCCCGGAGACTTGTCTAAAGAAGGTCGAAGACATGACAACGACGAAGTCCATATTCAGGACATCCAGATCTTACCAACTCTGCAAGAGATTCAGAGCTCTCGCAATGAGTATCTCCCAGTCGCTGACCCACGAGAGTGGCACTTTGGTGGCGTACCAGGGTTGGTCGATCGTCACTTCCGCCTGTTGCGCGAGGATACAGTCGGCCAGCTTCGAGATGCTGCAAAGTTCGAGCTCGAGAGGCTTCAGAACCCTCAACGCATCGACACCAATGAGCCCAAGCGTCAGGGTGCACGCACTTACGTCTATAACGACGTTCATGTCGCTTCCACAGCATTCGACGAGTACCACGGGCCTCAGGTGGCCATTCGCTTCGCTCGCCCGCCGGCCAATCGCCAGCAGTCCAAACTCGCTCGCAAAGAGTGGTGGGACTATTCCAGGAGGCTCGGCCCTGATGCACTTGTCTGTCTTCTCAGCTCGGAAGGATCAGCGACCTTCTTTGTCGTGGCTGCGCAAGGTCAGAAGCCTACCCGTCTCCAGGCTGAATTCGACCTTGCATCGGACTCAGAGCATGCTTATGTGATCGTCAAACCCGTCAACCAGTCCGAGTTCCATGAGCTGCTCACCAGGGCCGTAGAAGACACTGCATACGCACAGCTGTCCATCGTCGAGTTCCCAGGAGTACTCTTGCCGTCTTTCGAACCAACACTGAAAGCGATGTAACGAATTAGCGAGGACCTCGACATTCCTTTTGCGCATATCCTCGCACCAACCTCGACACCAGATAATCCTGATCGCGAAATTAGCATCCCAGCTCCTTTGTACTCAAGCAAGCCCGGCTTCAAGTACAACTTGTCCAGCATCACTACCAACAAGGAGGCGACGTACTTCGCGACAACTGATAGCATCACCGACGCGGCAGACCAGTTGACCCAGCTCTCGCCACTGGACCCTGGCCAGTCGCTTGCCGTAATCTCCTCACTCGCACGGTCAGTAGCTTTGATACAGGGACCTCCCGGTACAGGCAAGTCGTACACCGGTGTGCAGCTGATCCGGGTGTCGCTGGCGAACAAGGCTGCAACGGGCATTGGGCCCATACTCGTCTGTACACACACCAACCACGCGCTTGACGCCATCCTTGAACGCTCAGTCGACGATGGCGTCTCGCACATCGTCCGTATCGGAGGCCGTTCAACGTCACAGATGCTGGGGGACGTCAACCTCAAAGTTCTTGCGCAACGTCTTGATCTCACGAAGACCGAGAAGTCCGAACGCTGGAAGCTGATTCAGCGTACCAATAAAGAGACGGAAGAGATCAACAAACTGCTTGAGGCTTTCGCTTCTCTTGGTAGCCACATTGCCGTAGAGAATCACCTCCTCTATAACTACCCTTCGTTTCACAGTCGGATCTATGGCTCCGACGAAGAGGGTTGGACCACGGTAGGGCGCAAGAGGGATACGGAGCTTGACATCTGGCTTAGAACTGGGCGTCCTGGTTCGGGACATCCACGTTCCGTTGATGAGCTGCACGACCTCGACCCGCTGGAGATGAGTCAGATGACTATTGCCGAGCGGAGGGCAATGTTCAACTCCTGGTTGTGCGAGATGAAAGATGACCTCCATGAGAAGCTCCGTCACGCTCTGTCATCGTACAATGAATCGAAGCAGAAACTTGACGTCATCAGGGCAGAGGTTAATCTCCGTGTTCTCCGCCAAGCGAACCTCATCGGTATCACAACGAGCGGTCTTGCTCGCAACCTTGACCTGCTCCTCGGCGTCAGTCCGAAAGTCCTGATCTGCGAGGAGGCCGGAGAGATTCTGGAGGCCCACCTCCTCACCACACTTCTGCCATCGCTGGATCATACCATTCTCATTGGCGATCACCAACAACTGCGACCACAGGTCCAAAACTTCGACCTTTCGACGGAGAGCCGCAATGGTGGCCAGTACGCTCTCGATGTGTCACTGTTCGAGCGTCTTGTCTCCCCGCAAGACCTGTTTGCTCAACCTCTTCCACTTTCGACATTGGAAGTTCAGAGGCGCATGCGTCCGTCCATGTCACAGCTCGTTCGTCGAACGCAATACCCGCGACTAGAAGATGACCCGTCGGTCGCTCTCTATCCCGAGGTCGTTGGTATGCGCCGCCGTCTGTTTTGGATGCACCACGAGGAGCTTGAGGACGACAGAGAAGGTGTGACATCTACTTCGAGATCAAATTCGTATGAGGTCCATATGGTGGCCTCCCTGGTCAAACACCTGGTCGCGCAGGGTGCCTACAAGCCAGCTGATATCGCTGTCGTAACACCATACTTGGGCCAGCTCCGCAAGCTCAGGTCCAAGTTCAGCAGCACACATACCATCCTCTTGGACGATAGAGATGTCAACGAGCTCGAAAAGGAATGGGTGGACCCTGACGAGGACGGCTCCGAGCAAACTGCGCTCGACTCCAACCGACCGGTGAAGGGATCCCTCAATCAGGCTCTGCGGCTTGCCACGGTCGACAACTTCCAAGGTGAAGAAGCCAAAGTTGTTATTGTGTCACTCGTCCGCAGCAACAAGGAGAACAAGCCTGGCTTTCTCAAGACGCCAAACAGGATCAACGTCCTCCTTTCTCGAGCGCAGCATGGCATGTACATCTTCGGCAACACCAAGACGACTGAGAGCATAACTATGTGGCATGAAGTGATGAACATCCTTCGTGAGAATGGCAACATTGGCGAGGCGCTGGAGCTCCAATGTTTCAGACACCCTACCACCTCCATCGTTGTGAAACGCCCGGCCGACTTTACACGTCTGTCGCCTGAGGCAGGTTGCGATCTGGCTTGCGAGAAGCAGCTAGACTGCGGACACGCGTGTGTTTCCAAATGTCATAGCGACATGCTGCATCATGCTGTCTACTGTATGAAGCCCTGCACGCGCCTCAAGAACGGATGTACGCATCGGTGTGAGAAGCCCTGCGGAGACCAGTGCGACCTGCTCTGTACTGTTCCCATTGACGAAATCGCGATCAAGCTCGACTGTGGCCACGAAAAGACCACGTTGCCGTGCTACGAGCACCAGGATCCATCGATCGTAGTCTGTACAGAGTTGGTGAAGCTCGAAGTCCCAGGCTGCGGACATGAGGTTACCACGACTTGCCACACTGATGTTGGTCATGATGATTTCCGCTGCTTCGCTGCCTGCGGGAAGTTGTTAGCATGCGGGCACACCTGTCAGCGGCCTTGCTAGAAGTGCAATACTCGGGCAGATAGCTGTATCATCATCACCGACCATGGAAAGTGCAAGCAATCATGTGATCGCGGATACACCACGTGTCAGCATCGTTGCCGAGCGGTCTGCCATGATGGCCTTCCTTGCCCACTTTGCCAGACGAAATGCACCAGCAGATGCTCCCCGGCGTTTGTGCTAAGCTGTGCCATGAGTCTTGCACTCCTTGCTCGGAGGAGCAGTGCAACTCAGGGTCACAATGCCCTCATGGCACAACAGGCTGTACAATGCCCTGTGCAGCACCTTGCGACTGGTTGCCGTGTATCCAGCGGTGCGATAAGTCTCTGGCCTGTGGGTGTCGCTGTCCCTCGGTCTGTGGAGAAGACTGTCCGAGTGTCAAGTTCTGCCAGGAGCATGGGAGTGATGATGTGAAGGCTATCCAAGCTGACCTGATCATGCTCACCTCGTACCGGGACATCGATCTCGATATCGCTCCGTGCATATTCACGCCCTGCGGCCATATCTTCACGGTCGACTCCCTCGATGGCACTATGGGCATGCAAAACTATTACGAGACCGATCTAAGCACCGGAGAATACACAGAACTAAAGCGGTCTCCTGAACCGTTCTCCATCCAGGACTCCAAGCCGTGTCCAGAATGCCGTGGGTCTCTGCGCAACATCGTTCGCTACGGTCGCATTGTGAGACGAGCCGCCCTCTATGAGTCGGCGAAGAAGCTCGCCGCTTGGTCCAATCGCAAGCACCAAGAGCTGGCCATACGCTTGAGCGACATCGAAGGCGAGCTCATGGGTTCGCTGGACTTCCCGCGTAAGCCAAATCAGTCTATCGAGCTTGTGGGCCCAGTGAAGGCGCAACTCAAAGCTGCGAGAAAGCTGAAGACCGCGAAACGCTATAGCAAGATTCAAGCTCTCACCAATGAGATTGCTCACTTCTCGCAAAAGCTGAGTAAAGACGAGCAACCTTATCAGCGCGTGCACGATCTGGTCGAGATAGCTCGTCGCGAGAACACCTCATCCAAGCTCATCGAGGCGTTCGACTTCGGCACCGAGGAGCTGCAATTGCGCGAACACATACAAGCTGGCAACCTACTTCTCCGAAGCTACATCATTCTCTTCAGCGACATCATCACTGTCCAGGGTAAGACTCCAACCGGTATTCGAGGCAATCTGGTGGTCGATTTCGCGGCCATGCGGATACTATGTGACGAGCTCATCGCTGAGGCTAAGGAAAGCGTCACTGTTCGCCAGGAAGCTGAGGCGCAGGTGCTGTGGGCCAAGTTTGCAACCATCGAATGTGGTGTCCTTGGAGCCGTCTCTGAAGAAGAAAATTCCGGACACCAGCACCATATCGATGAGCTAAACATGCGCGCCACTGAGCGTCTCAAGGCCGCCGCGGACATCTGCGCACTACAGCTGAAGTCTAGCAACGAGCATCACGCCCGTATGCGCCGGGAGCGTCCAGACCTTCTCAGCGAGATCCAGACGGATTGGATCGAGCGTATCACCGAAGAAGTATTTGAATTGCGTCGCATGCTGAAGGAGCGGCTCACAAGGTATCAAACCCATGAGCAAAACCCTACCTTTAAGACATACGCTAACCCTTTTGTCCGTAGCACGGAGATGAGAATGGTAGTCAATGCCATGGCGACCGAACTTGAGGGAACGGGTCACTGGTACGGATGTCAAAACGGCCATCCGTTCACCGTGGGAGAGTGCGGCATGCCTATGCAACTTGCCCGGTGCCCAGAATGCGGTGCTGGAGTGGGTGGTCAGGATCATCAGTCAACCGAGGGCGTTTCTCAAGCACGAGACCTGGATGAGATGATCGAAGGACTTGCGATCTGAGGTTATCAAGAAGTAAAAGGCAGGCCTGAGAGCGTGTGTGTAGGGAGGTATGGTCGGAAAGGGCGCTCATTGTGCAGTCGTATGGCTGTATATGACCACTGCACTATGTAATAATGTCACTCGCGTAGTCTTCCTCGACACGTCAGTCTCAGGATCGATCTCAAGACTGTAGTCACCTCCTGTTTGGCGGAGGATCTTGGTCGGTCGTAGTTGCCTTTGCTGTGCCTTTCATCCACCTGACTTCAAACTTTGTCTTGACTTCATATCACTTTCTTGACACTCTTTTTGCTTACTCCGCAGACGTCTTCGGTAGATTATTGACCGGTTTCTCCGCTAACATGGTCAAAGTTCGTGCTACTCCGCAGTCGATTAGACCTATATTACTAGGCGGCTCCGAGGGAGCGTTACGGATCTATGGTGGGATTCCCTTTCGCGCTTTGGCGTTGCACTTTCTCTCTTCACCACATCATGCCAGAAGCATCCTTACCTTGCTTCAGATCGTCTGCTCGCGTGGATAAAACGTCTTCGCGCTATGGCGGCCGGAACGCGAAGCTATCGCGAACATCTCGCGTCTTGGCCTGCTCAAACTGCAGAACTCGCAAGACCAAATGTGATGGCGGACAACCTGGCTGCAAGACCTGTGAGGTCTATCAAGTCACATGTCGGTACGACAAGCCACCGCCCATGGCTACGATCCAGGCAATGTCTCAAAAGCTGCGCGAGTATGAAGAGCGTATCATGCAACTGGAACAACACCCAAGCTCCGACGTCGAGGCATTTTCGAGGCAGACATCTGATCATCATGTTGAGCATCATGCAACTTCTGACGTGTCCATCTCTCCCGTGGAAACCGCTGTAGGTCGCAGGAGTCCTCGGTCTGCCGCTCCACCGCAGAACACCACCCTGAACGAGCATGGACAGCCGTGCTATCATGGCTCAACGTCCTTACTACACGATCCAGCTCGAAGTACGTCTCCAGAACAGAGTGAGGTGCACTACGACAGTCCCTACTCAGATCGCGCGGCACGCACCCTGCTCGCTACCATGGCGATCGAGTCTCGGGCGTGGGAAGACTTTGCCCTTGACAACGCTGCAATGCGCACTAACATCCCCAATAGCGTCATATCAGAGCTTCTGCATTTACACTGGGCGTGGATTGCTCCAATGTTCATGTGGGTCTACAGGCCTGCTTACATGCGTGAGTATCATACCATTAGGACCCGCTTCATTCTGACAACTTTGCAGGCGACATTAGCACAGGCGGGCAGTACTGCTCCGAATTTCTCTTGACCGTTTTCTGTGCCCACTCTGCCCGCTTCCGTCAGGACAAATTGGACGATGCTCTGATTGCTCGCGCTCGTCTCTTGCTAGGGGTGGAGGGGCAGACACCGAGCTGCATCTCCACGGTTCAGGCGCTGCTCCAGCTCAGTGCCCGAGATCTTGCTTTTGGTGGCACCTCCCAGGCCTGGCTCTATAGTGGGATGGCGTTTCGCATGGTCACCGATTTGGGTCTGGACCCAAGTGGTGGAAGGGATGTTGACTTAGATGGCACAAGAGCCGAGGATCTCGAGATTTGAAGACGTCTGTTCTGGTCCTGCTACTTCTGGGACAAGGCCATTTCTCTTTATCTGGGTCGCATGCCAATACTGCGCGAGCTGCCTGCTAACAACAGACCTTCATTGCTGGACGACACTTCCGAACACGAGCTTTGGAAGCCGTACTACGCATCTTCTGGTACACAGGGACCAATCTCGCCAACAGACTACCCTCCCATGAAAGCTCACTCAATCTCTTGCTTCGAAAATTCCTGTAAGCTTGCCGTCATAATCAATGAGATCATCGAACAGCTCTACTCGCGCAGAGCATTACCCAGCACCGAAACCTCTATGCGCAAGATTCTAGAGCAATTGAGTGCCTGGAGACTTGCCACACCATCTCACCTGCGTCACAATGCGAACGAACTGCCCCTGATATGCGGCCCTCCGCACATTCTCACCCAGAACCTGCTCTATCACACCACATCGATCCTTCTGCATCGACCCTTTTCCACCGCGTCCAGACATCGCGCCACATGTCGTGCTGCAGCTGATTGTATAGAAGCGCTTGTTCGACACTATGAGACGACATTTGGCTTCACGCGAATGCCATACCTGATGGCGTACTGCGTATATCTTGGAGCATCCGTTATGGCCCAGGATTTCAAGGAAGGCGACGTGGGTGCCGGAGATAAGATCAACACCTTCTTGCGAGCATTGACCGGAAGCTGCAAGACTTGTCCTGGCATAGAACGCAGTCTTGATATCATTCAAAACAGCCTGACGAGATCTTCTAACCAAGAGACAGGAATGGGTGCACTGCCTGATGAAAGATTGTTTCACTCTCTACCAGCATTTCCGCACCGAGAATATGACATGCCTGAAGCTGACGACTACCTCAATGATCTCTTCGATATCAACGGTCTTTCGATGCTGGATAGCTTTCCCGAGGAACACTTGGACATCACAGGCGCCGACTGGTACATTCCACTCTGAGCTAGCCGCGAGGTTGGTGCTACTCAAGTTGAGGAGAGATCCGAAAGAAGGCGAAGTAACAGTATAAGTCGGCTCTTCACGCTACGGGTTCTAGCCTAGCATCACACTGAACGCTTTCCGCAAGCCGATGAAGCGTCTCAATCTCAGCAGTGGTATATGAAATCCCGCACCGGCGGTTGGACTCGCTCTTCTCGGCCTCGATTTCTCCAGATGAGTAGACCCGCTTGAAGCCATCCGCTTTCTCCCCTTTCCTGATTGTGTCCAACAACTCATTCATGCGTGCGAGATATTCTTGTTTCTCTCCAAGGAAGACATCGGGCCGGAACACAAGGAACGGATGGCCCACGTTCTGAACCACGCCTCCCGGTCCATTCATGTCGCCCACGTCACCCTTGAAGGCAGCTCCGGTCATCAGGCCTGCAAAGATATCCATCATGCTCGCGATACCGCTCCCTTTCGGACCGCCGATCGGTAGGACAGAGCCTTTGAGGGCGGCGTTTGGGTCTGTGGTCGGTCTTCCTTGCTCATCCAACGCAAAGCCTTCCGGTATTGACTCGCCTCTCCTCGCTGCTTTCCGAATCTTTCCTCTTGCTGCTACGCTCGGGCTCATATCAAGAACGAAGTCGCCGTTCTCGCCACCCGGCAACCCCACAGCAAAAGGACTGGTCCCGAAGAGTTTCTCCGCCCCGCCCCACGCAGGCATAGCCCGACTCGCATTGGTGAAAGCCATCGCTCCGAATCCGCTGCGGTTAGCACGCAACAAGTACGTCGACGCCATTCCGTAATGATTGCTATGCTTGACGCCCACCATAGCGAGCCCGTACGTTCCGGCAATCTCGATCCCTTTGTCAATAGCCATGGAAGCGGCCACGAAGCCAAAGGTGTTCTTCGCATCGAGTGTTGCTATCACCGGCGTTTTAATCTCGAATGTGAGCTCGGGATTTACCTCCAATAGGCCGCTGCGAACGCGAGCAATATAGCTAGGGAGGCGATTGATGCCGTGGGAGTCTACGCCGCGAAGATCTGCGAGAACGAGCGAGTCGGCAACGAGCGCTGCACGATCCGAAGGAGTTCCATAAGCGACGAGGATGTCTCGCACGAGTCGATGTGCTGATTCAGGCGTTATGCGCTCCTCTGATGGCGGAGGAAGGCTGCCCATGTTGCCATGTCGTGGTTGAGTGGCAGATCAATGTGTCTGGGAAGATGGAGTACGAGCTGGGATCCGGAGATCGATCTGCGAGAAGACCTGCAAGAGTGCGTTCAATCGAGCAGAGCAGAAGTGGTGTGCCTGCCGCGAAGAACTCCGACCTGGAGTTTGAGAACTGGGGGGGAACAATGTGTGATCTTTCCAGCTCGCTCACTGATCGAACCAAGATACTTAGACGTTTTGATGGCCGTATCAAGAGCCTCGGATCGAATACAGTGCCGCCGCTGTCGACTCCCAGGGACCGGCCATGTGGGTGAATGCCACGGCCTTTCGCCGGGGAAAGAAGCCGGAACGAATTGCACCTCTGACACGGCTACCAATCCGAGACTATCCAGCTCGATGCGCGTTGTGGTGGTCTTGCTGATGACCATTGTCTTTACGCTGTCCAATTGAGACGGGGGCGTGCCCTGTCGAGAGCGTCCCCATGATTGTATGCCTTTTAGCGCTTGCTCCAGTCGTAGCGGTAACTTGATTACACAGACTTTCTGAACACTTCCGCAGCGGCTAAACCACTATCTACGACTCGAGCATTACTTCTTGATCCTATGTCTGCGACTGGCCTCCTCGAATCCAACTCCGTCTAACAGGTCCGCAGCGACCTTTGCATCCTGCGCAGCATAGTCCGCCATCAGCTTCAACGCTGACTCTGCCAGCTCCAGAGGTAGACAGACAACTCCATTGAGATCGCCAATGATGCAATCGCCAGGCCGCACTAGTACGTCTTGTCCCTCATTGCGGATGCGAATGTCTTCATTGATCTGGAGCAAACAAATGATCGTCAACAGATCAATGCACAACAGCACGAGTGGTGTAGAAACTCACCTTACCAACCTTAACCACTCCATATGGAGAAGCGGTGCCTATCCCATTCGCGAAGACCTGTAATGAATCAGAAACATATCAAGTACATATGTCTCGCTACCTCAGGTGACTCGAGGGATGCCTATACTTACCGGGAACCCGAGCGCTTTGTGTTCTTCCAGATCTCTGACCCGCCCACAGACAACTGTGCCTACCGCTTGCCGTACTCTCGCCCTTCTACTCATCATCCCACCGTACACAGCATTCGTTGTACCCTCCGGAGCATGAACGAATACCACGGAGCCAGGAGGGACGTTGTCGATCTGTACGCGGTGGGAGAAACTGTTAGTCTCCAACTGAGAGAGTATACGAAAGGTGGCCGCGTACGTAATGTCCTGCCTCATTAGGTGTTACACCCGCACTTGCAGAAACGGATATATACTGTACAGTGTATGCGCGACCAACGATCTTGATGCTTTCGTCATACTGAGGTGACCGCAGAGTCGGGCCTGGGATGAAGCCGCCATAGAGAACGCCTAGGCCCTGTAAGGCATCGGAGACATCGCAACTAGTTGGGTGTACGTCCATTAAGCAAGACTTCAAAGATCGATACAAAATCGACTTACGTTGAGTAGTCTTGCAGGGCGGCGATGAGATTCTGTCGATCGTTGGTATTGCTGTTCGGTTCCATTGTAAAGGTCGTAGGGAAGGAAGATCTGCTGCAGATTTGGAAGAGGACATCGTGCGGAGAGTCCGCCTGGATATTGCGCTCTATACATTACATGGAGGGCCAATCTCAATCTCCTTCATCTGAGTTATTAGTCTCAATCGGACCCGGTAAGTCAGCCACTATGCATGGCGTGGTCGGAACATAAAGAGAGGGCTAGTTGTCTCCCCCCGGGGTTTCGCAGGGGTGATTGCCCGGTGGATCAACGGTAAACTAAGTACCTCATATGCATTAGAGCAGCACGTTAAGACGGCCGGGGAGTCACACGAGGTCCCAGCTTGCAACTCACTGTGCATCGAACGGTCTCTCAATCGCGTACTCCTGCGTCGACAATGGCACCAGGCAAGCAACCTCTCAACATCTTCCGCCTCAGCCGTGGTGATGATCCGCCGGAAGTCGTCAACTGGCGACTTTGGTTGGCCGTCTTCTCCTTCGGCATCATGGGATGTGCGCGCGGTCTGGACGAAGGTCTGATCAGCGGTACGCTGGCATCAGTGGACTTCCGGACCTCGCTACATCTACCGCCAGTGGACAGTAAGGAGTATGCGGACGTCCAAGCGACCATCAGTTCCATGGTACAGCTTGGAAGCGTGGGCGGGGCCGGACTGTAGGTTCCATCACTCTGCACCCACGGAATGCTGCGGTGATTGCTGATACAACTATACGAGTGATAGAGCGTTTCTGGCTTGCGATCGTATTGGACGGCTGTGGGCGGTGCGAGAACTCTGCGCGATCTGGGTGTTCGGCATCGCTCTGTTCATGGGTAATGGAGGAAGCTTAGGCATGGTATATGCTGGGCGTTTCATTGCTGGTATGCATAATATTTTGGAACGGAGCAGCAGATGGCTAACCATCACAGGCTTGAGAATTGGACAGGCTTCCGTAGTGGCGCCTGTCTATCTGTCAGAGATTGCACCGCGATCTCTCAGGGGGTTGTGCGCCACCATGTTCGCGGCATCGGTGTACATCGGCATCATGTTGGCCTACTTCGCCAACTGGGGCTGTCAACTCCACGTTTCTGACACTCAATCCTCTCGATGGGCACGTACCTTATGAACACATTCGCAAACTTTGATCACTGTTGCTAACATCGCCCCAGCTCATCCCAACGAGTTTGCATCTCATGTTTGCAGGGGTCATCTTTTCCATGTCGTTTCTGAATAAGGAGTCTCCAAGATATCTGATCAAGCGTGGAAAGGACACATCGGCACGAGAGACACTGGCCTACATACGTAACCTGCCGGTGGAACACCATTACGTCCAATGGGAAATCCAGGAGATCCAACACCACATCGAGGAGGAATGAGCTGCCACGACTGGAGCCGGCCCTAAGGCTATTCTTCGCGAATTGGCGCTTCCATCTAACCTCTATTGCATATACCTTGGAGTTGCTATCCAGCTGTTAACCCAGTGGTGCGGCCCTCAGTCAATCACCGTCTACGCTCCGGACTTCTTCCTCATTGCTGGCGTCAGTGGTCAGGAGGAGAAGTTGTTTGCCTCGTGCATCCTTGGAGTGGTAAAACTGATCGGTGGTCTTCTCTGTGCCTTCTTTCTTGTTGACTTTATCGGTCGGAAGCGATCCATCGTGATCGGTATAACGATTCAAGCCACCGCCATGGCATACCTTGCCATCTATCTGTCTGTCGTCGGTACTCCCGGCCCAACCGCATTCACCAGCGCCCAGAAATCTGCAAGTCTGGGCGCCATCGCGATGATATACATCGCCTCGTTTGTGAGTATACTTCATTCTCAGACCGAGCACCGAGCAATCCTGATTCCAAGCTCCAGAGGGATGGGCACTGGGTTGGAACGGGATCCAGTACCTGCTCAACGCGGAGATCTACCCACTACGTATCCGCGCACTGTGCTCGTCGATCATGATGATCTTACATTTCGTCAACCAGTTCGGAGCAAACAGGGCGGTTCCACTGATGTTGCTACCTGCCGCCGAGGGAGGCATGGGTCCGGCTGGAGCCTTCTGGTTTTTCGTAACCCTGACGCTTATCGGCATGGCATGGGCATGGTTTTCCATCCCTGAGACAACGGGCTTGAGTCTGGAACAGCTAGATAGACTGTTCACGTTGAGATGGTGGTAAATAGGGCGTATAGGTCAGGCTCACGCAAACGCAGAATTGCAAGCCGTTGAAGAGGAGAATGAGTTGTCTGCAGAGGAGAAAGCGAAGGAATCGGCGTATGTAGAGAAGGTGTAGAATCCGTAGAACCAGAACTGTGTTACTCGCATGTCTTTGAAGGACTCAATTGGCCAGCGCTAGAGGGCGCCAGCGGAAGTGTGGCTTGGCATCGTACTTCTCAATTGGGAAGGATTGGCTGTAAGATGGGAGCGCTAGTGGAAGTACAACTTGGCATTCACTTCCACATTCACATCTCGTTTATCAAGAATACACAAAGGGCCGCACCTATCAGTCGAAACGTTTCCGTCGTCCGAGTATGAGTTTGCTGGCTCGTCCTTCTCATGCTTGCTGCACAGGCTGATGAGCCTAAGAAGGATTGATCGAGACACCATCCCTCGCGCCAGATCTGAGAGCTCATACGCTATTGCGATACAACTCGTTCGGCAGGGCGCCCCGCAGCACAGCACTGCGAGGCGTATTACCTTCTTTACAATGCCAGGCTACGAGTTTGCGGAGTTGATGCAGTAGTATTGCTGAAGCCGTGTTGGAAGGAACTTGGTCGCCTGAAGCTGCTATACCAAGTTGGAAGGCACCCGAATTTGAGGGAGTAAACGGCCGATGGAGTAGACGGAGCAGGAGCTCTGCTTCGGATCCGAGGAGGAGGTATAAGTGCGAGCTGACCTCTCTTTTACCATTCCCAAATCCAAACAGAAAAACAGCATTCAATTCAGGATTTGCAGTGCTTCACTTCCGTCACCAGTTATGGAAGCTCTAGAGAAACCGTTCACGGAAGCCATCACCGCCGGGCAGATCGAAGGTGCTATCCTGGAAGCGAGAAGCAAGACCGGCAAAACTTATAGCAAGGCATTCGGCAATCGCACTCTTCAAGATGGGACACAGAAGCCACAATCGTCGTCCGACTTACTCTTCCTTGCCTCGAGTACCAAACTGCTTACTGCCATCGCCGTCCTGCAATGCTGTGAAAAAGGACTACTATCGCTAGATGAAGACCTACGGTCGTCCTACTTCGGCCACCACAAGGTCCTCACGAGTTATGAGGATGGCGGAGAGCCCACTTACGAAGAGCTGAAAAAGCCGCTCACGCTGCGACATCTCCTCACGCACTCGAGCGGGCTGGCCTACGACTTCATGAGCCCCTTGGTACAGCGCTGGCTGGCCGCCAATCCTGTTCCGGATGCAAAAGAGACCTCGTTGTCAGTCCCCACTCGCTACCACCAGCCGCTCGTTTTCCAACCGGGTGAGAGCTGGGTGTATGGCGTCGGTCTTGACTGGGCAGGGCACATCGTCGAACAAGTCTCAAACACGAAACTCGACGCTTACATCCGCTCCCACATCCTCAAACCTCTTGATATCGCGGAAACAGAACTAAGCTTCTTCCCCATTAAAGAAGGTCTCGGCCACCGCATGGTTGACCTCAACCCGAAAGACCCTCTCGGCGAAGGTCTTAGTGTCGGCAACGGACTGAAAGTCCACATCGAGAACGACTCGACATGCTACGGTGGCCAAGGTGCATACGCAACCGGCGAAACTTACGTCAAGATCTTGCATAGCCTGCTCGTAGACGACGGCAAGCTGTTATCAAAAGAGAGTGTGGCCGAGATGACGTCCCCACAACTTGAAGCGCCTACGAAAGCAGCTTTGGATGTCGTGCTGAACGGACCATTGGGAATGATTGCGGGAATGGGGACCACGACCGCGAATCGCGACTACGGGCTCAGCGGTTTATTGGTGATGGAGGAAGGAGACGGGAGTGGGATGGGAAAGGGAGCGTTGGCTTGGGGAGGAGGGATCAACAGCGCGTGGAATCTGGATCCGGAGAGGGGGGTGTGCGGGTTTGTGGCGCCTCAGCTCGGCTTGCCGGCGGATGTGATGAAAGCGAAGCAGTTGAAGGATGCATTCAGATTGGGTGTGAAGGGTGCGTTGGATGATGGGGCGTGATGTGGGCATGCACGAAGACTTGTGAGGCAGCTAGGCAAAAGGTGAGGTGATCACTAGAACGGTGAGTATTATTCAGCTGAGTATCAAGTATACATTCCCGGCACTGTTGCCATGAAGCTGTCTGTTCGGTGTTTCTCTACAACTGTTTGCGAAGGTGGGTATCTCCGCCGTAGCAAATTAAGACAACCAGGAAACCAACATAACCCGCGGCCTCCAGAGCGACGCCATACACGCCACCCTAAACCTCTTGCTTGGAAATCATGATGCCGAAAGGGTCCCTGTCCATTTCGCTGACGTGCACCTCGACGTGGCCGTCTTTCAGAGCCTCCAGAAACTCCTCACTAATGTCGGACTTCTGTTTTCCTTCGTTGCGTATTTTCTCCCACTATGTATTCGTTAGTATGTCACATGAGCATTGGGGTGGAGGACGTAGATACCTCCTCAGTAACACTCTGCTCCAGCTGGCCCTTCAAGACACTGTGGAGAAAGCCTCTCTCCGTATTGCTGTGGAACAGCGTAATCACACACTGCCCTCTCTCAATCGCAGCAAGTGCCTCATGATGCGAGAGCTCGCCTGTGAACAGTAAGTCCACTTCCTCGCCATCCTTCTCCATCTCGCCGAATAAGTGCCCGCCGCTGCCGGCACAGATCCCGACGCTACGAATCAGCGTGTCGCTCGCTTGCTTGCCCTGCGGTACTGCGATCGGGAAACCTTTCGGATTTCCTAAGCCAAGACCGATGCGGTCGATGATCTCGGGTAACGGTACCGGCTCAGACAACCGTACTATCCGGCCCATACCAGCGCCGGGGTAGCCATCAAGCTTGGTGGCGCGGATCGGGTACCGCTTGTGCTGCTTGTTGCCCAGGGCAAGGGCTTCCTGCTTGAGGTCTAGTTGGGAAGGATGATGTTGGAGCATGTAGATTGGCCTTTTGACCTGGAGATGCTGGGAGTTGACATCGGTTACTGAGTCTGCTGGGGTGTGTTTGCTGGGCGATTGCGTCCGGATAGAGGAGGTTTCTGCTGTGGCTTCTGCTGTGGTGTCTGCTGAGTCTTCGATCAGGTGTTCGTCTTCGGACACTTCGGTAGGTGTTCCAGTGACGATGTCGGCGAGCCAGTCGCCTAGGCCGCCACGCGCGCAGTCGATTGCTGTGTGTGGGCTGTAGACCTGGGAGGACGTTCAACATCGATATCTCAAATATGGGGGTGAATATACTTACGCTGATACCTTCGGCGGCCAATCGGAGTAAGCTCTGTTGTTGGGTGTCTTTCAATGTCAACGCCTTCAGACCTCGGAATATTATAGGATCTGCAATCCGTGGTTGTTAGTCGGGAACGATCAATTTGAGACATGAGCTAGTCCACGCACGATAAGCGACAACGATCGAGTCCTGTCGTTCAATGGCTTCGTCCACAACAGCTTTCGTGATATCCACAGTGAGCATCACAGAGTTCATCTGTCGTCTCAACGGATCGTAGGGCGCCTCGAGCAGTACTGCATCTTGTTAATTCCCGCTCGAACATGCTTGGAGGTATGCAGCCTTACAACCAGTATTGTCGAAACTCTTGTCCGCTAACACTTCCGGGTACCTTGCTAGAGTCAGTATTCCCTGCGATATCCCTGTAGTGCTTCAGCCTTATACACACAATTTTCGCATGGCATTTACCACCGCCTTTGTGTACGGCGCTGAGGTCGTTGGGAACGCCATTCTGCCGAGTAGAAACGATCTTCTTGCTGTCGCCGAGAACATAGGCGTGAAGAATGAGACGATGTTGGTCTTGTTGTAGACGAGGCTGGTGAGGAGAGTTGAGGCTAGTGAGTCTGTGGCGGAAGTCTAATCTCGAGGGAAGACGAGAGAACGTCATGTCATTTGCGCCATGTTCCAACTTATCTTAACGTCTTGGAGAACGAAAGTGACGGTTGTTGTAGGAATACGACAGAACTTTGGAAGGATAAGATGGAAATCCATGAGTACCCTTGAAGTGTCTTATTATCACTCATATGCACACGCTGCAAAGCTCCACTTGTGGTGGCTCAGTTACCTTAAAACACTGTCCCACACTTTGCTATCTCGAGATCTGACCCCGAGCATCTATCCGGAGTACCTTGTAATCCTCACACGAGCATCCTATACAGTTCACACAGTATACCCTACTCCACCATGAGCGCGCGAACCGACGTCGAGGCCGACCAAAACCAAGCGACCAGCGGCATAACACCTGACCACATAACCTCGACCCTACAAACCAAACTCGAAGCGTCACATGTCGACATCTCGGATTTGTCTGGTAACGAATGATGCCCTGCAGTACTCCGTCAAACGTTCACTGATGTGGAATGGTGAACAGGCGGCTGCGGCCAGATGTACGAAGCGATCATAGTCTCTCCACAATTCGCAAAGAAGACGACACTCGCGCGACATCGATTAGTGAATAGCACGCTGAAGAAGGAGATCGCCGCGATACATGCATGGACACCGAAGTGCTTCACACCTGAGGAGTGGGAGAAGAAGAAGGGTGGAGGTTGAAGGTCTACCTAATCACCACGACCAAAACCTAGGAAAATAGTGGTGCGAGGACGCATGGCATTCGATGGGAAGCCCCATCTAGCAACCTATATCTGAGCTATCTTCGAAGACTAGTGATACTGTTGAAGCGTTACAGCGATTGCATACAACACATCGATCGCGAAGCGTAGGGTTGTGTCTCGGATTCTCACGAAACTCGCACTCGCTCTCAGTAGACCGTCTGTAGCTAGAGGGACGCAATGATCCACTTGCGGCTGAAACTTAAACATCGGAGGCACGGATAAGGTAGTCGATATATATCACTGCCATCTTACATTTCGAACGGATCAAGTGATCTTCGGACCATGGCTACACCAGCAGACTTCGAACGCATCGGCAACTGTCAGTACACTCATGAGCATACCCTCCCCTAGTATATCCTCGACATTTGCTGACAAGATCTCTTCATGGACTCAAGACGCCCGAATGTATAACAAAGACCAAAATATCGACCGCCGCAAAAGCCACCGAGTAGTACCGATGGAGGTCATTTGCCCAGGATATTCACGCACCGGCACGCTCACCATGCAAAAGGCTCTCGAAATCCTTGGCTATCCGAACGTCTACGTGAGTACAAAGCAATATACCTCTCAAGAAACCTATATTGATCATGCTCTCTTACCTACGCACAGCACTTTAGCTCCATCTACGATAACGTCCGGGATGCCGACATCTGGCTCGACCTCATCGCCGCCAAATTCGAAGGCCGCGGCACCCTCACCGAATCCTCCTTCGACGCCCTCCTCGGCCACTGCGGCGCAGTAACAGATATGCCCTGCCTCTCCTTCGCCCCGGAACTAATCTCCTACTACCCAGACGCCAAAGTCGTGCTGGTGGAGCGTGATGTCGATAAGTGGTACCAATCGTGGTCTGCATTTCTCGATAACGCGATGAGTCCTGGTCTCCCGATACTTGCAAAGCTGGAGCCGTATTATCTAGGCCGGATCGCTGCGGTAGGGACGAAAGGGACGGATCTGTTGGTGGGGAGCGGGAAGTCGGTGGCAGCGGCGAAGGCGAGGTCGAGGGAAGCGTATTTGAAGCATTATGCGCTTGTGAGATCGGTGACGCCGAAGGAGCGGTTGTTGGAGTTCAGTTTGGCTGACGGGTGGGGACCGCTGTGCGAGTTTCTTGGTAAACCTGTAAGTCAAGCCCCTCGCAGATGTGATCAAGCACGACGCGGTGCTCTGAACCCGTTTAAGCTCGTTCAGAGATCTGAGACACTTGCTAACTCTTCAGGTGCCCGATGTTCCGTTCCCGCACGAGAACGATACGGCCAGAAACACGAAATCGTTCGAGGAGTTGGGCAAGATGGCGGTGAAAAGGATCTTGACGAGGGCAGCTTATGCCGTTGCTGTTATCGGGATTCCCACGGTGGCGTTCTATATGACTCGCCATATGAGGCGTTGACGACGTGCGAAGCTTAGAGCGTTCAATCTCAGCTCAACAGCACCCGTATCTCACCCCCAGTCCTCGGAAACACCTCTCTCAACCAGACCTCATCTCCCTCATCCCCGTCCACCGTACCAGCCTTGATCTCATCAGCCTTCACAACCAAAGCCTCCACATCCTCAAAATCATCGCAGAATCGCTCCGCAGCCTCCTCGATAACTCTCCTTGCCAGCGTCCTGTCCTCCAACTGTGCAAGAAAGCTTCTCGCATCATCCGTGGCACTTGGTAGAAACGCATCCAGCTGCTGCGCGATCGCCAAGAGCTGTTTCGGATCCTTGTACGAAGTGGCGAGATCGTTAGGCGTGATGATGTTGTCCACGAGCTGAGTCATTCCGGACTCGCGCAGGAACCAGGAGTGCGTGGACTCTGCGAGGTCTTTCTCGTGCTCGGAAATTCTCGTCTGAAGCTCCTCTGACCGGTCTGCGAAGGCGTACTTGCGTAGCGTGTCTTTAGTCGCGAGTAGACAGTTCAATGCGAAGATGTGTTTATGCGGAGTGCGTAAGCGACGGGTGATGTTCTCGCAGCCGGCTAGGTAAGGATCAAGTGCGTCTTGCAGAATTGGTTGGAAGCCTTCAATGCGTTTCGCGCGGTCGGTCGTGATGACAGAAGTGTCGTAGCTTTTCATGAGAACCTGCAGAGTCTCGAGCGCGTCGGCTAAGAACTCGGGCGGAGCTAAATCGTCTGGGCCAACTGCTGTGTCAGCTTGGAGGTTCGCGACGTGGTCGCGTATTGTGGCTCTGAAGCTGCGCATGGCGGCGTCCGAGAGAGGCCGGAGAGTCTCGAGCATACTTGACTGCTCGCCTGTCAGGGAGGAGAAGATATTGCAGTAAAACATGACGAGGTTCGCGATCTTGTAGGAGAGTGTGGCATCCTCGTGGCTTTGTATAACTTGCTCGGTACGTTGTTTGAGCTGTCGGAGGACGCCTGCGAGGTCGCGATCAACGAGTTGGCTGAGCGCTTGCTTCCCGTCGAAGATAGGTGCGGTGTCGGCATCGTCTGCTCGTGACCATGGCTCGCTCTCAATACCTGCTTGGATCGACTTTGCTATTTCGTCGCCTTCCGAGATGAACAAGACTTCAAGCGCCTCCCTTTCTGATACCGTAGCGGAGTGCGCCCAAGCAAGCATATCACTGATGTACCTCAGAGGATCGTGAGCCGACAGTTCGATAGCTTTGCCCATAACAGGGTGATCGGGATCGACAGGAGCGCCAGTCAGAGCCGAATAGAAGTTGTTCGACAAGATGTTCTCTCTTGCTTCTGCGAAGAAGTCAAGGCAGTTTTGAAACAGTGTTGGTCGCTCGGCAAGTACCCGTAACGCTCGTCTGATACCGGCGCTGATTTGCGGGTTCTCCAAGTCAAGAGACTTGAATTCGCGCTGGATCCATCGGTATAGCTTCTGGAAGGCGGCGTTCAGCTGGCGAGAGCTTTGCTCCAAGATCTCGAGACCAAGCCGCTGGCTTTCCGCGCCTAGCAAGACCTCACTGTCCTGGTGGATCTTCTTCACACGGGTAAGTATGCGAAAGAACTCATCGTTTACCGGCTCAGCTGTGGAAGTCAAAGTCGCGAGATCTGAGTCCGAGACCACAAAGTGTGCTTTGAACGCATCTAGCAACTGCTGCTTCGTCTCCACCTGTCGCTTCTCGGAGAGTATAGTGGCCGCATCGTCCAGCATCGGGCCAGTTTCGCGGTTGGCTGCATCAACATGTTTCCGAATCTCCTTGCAGCTGTCATTAAGACTCTCGATCGCCGCGCCTATGCGTTTGAGCTGCTGGGCAACCTTGCCAAAGTCCTGGACAATCTCGCCATTGCACTCAACGAGCTCCTGCTGAACATCGAGTCGCAGCTTGCGTCGAGTCTCTGCTGTGTTTTGCAGACCGCGCTCGTCGAGCATCGACAAAGCATCTCGAATCTCCAAGTCGGCATAAGATGCTGACAGCACACTCGTGACGCGGTTCTGCAATGCATTGGACTTTGGGAACGCGCTTCCTGGTGTCGCTGGGGAGAGTATAGATGCACCCTCATCAGCTACAGGCGATCTGACATGGTGGGTGAAGTACGAGCTTGTCATCTTTTGCGCTGAGTGCCCTAGATCACCAGCGTGAGCTGTAATCTTCTGGTGGCGATTCCGCGCGGTGGTGACCGTAACAAGCGAATATCTGAAGGCAGTGTACTTGGCACTTCGTGTGCTGCCCTTCACGCCTGCTCCCCCGTCATCGCGAAGTGATGAAGTTGAAGTACAGTATTCATGCAAGTGCCGATGCCGACCCAGCACCTGCAGAAGCGCCGCCGATCAGGGAGGCCTGGAGGCCCCATAGAAAGTCTTGTTTCGCGCCGCACATGCCAGCCGCTGCAGCTCGTATTCTATCTTCAACATCAGCACAACACCGAACCACCCAACGACCTTATCCAGCAGGGAAGCAAGCACACGAGAGTGGCCAGATAGCCGCGGCTCGCTTGGTGATATTCACCATCAGCACCACTCGTACAGACAAACAAGAAACGCCTTTGCACTGCCACCCACTAGTTCTAGCGCGGGGCATATCTGACGGCGTTCTTGCGTTTCTTGCGCGTAGTTCGAGGTTCGAGATATTCATACTGCTTTCTCACTCAGGCTGTCTTGGAAAAGCGTCTTATACCTCATCTTCTCCTGATTCTATTGCCTTACGTGAATGTCCCACCTTCTACGAGTATCCCCAAGTCACGCAGTGACGCAAATCGCACCCCACCAAACAAACTTGAGCACCGAGCGCGGGAGCAGCCCAAGATGGGCAAGAGGTGAGTGCAATTGCCTGGCGGATCATCCATGTGTCGTGTGCTTGCTTGCATCGTGGTGGAACACGGGACCCGCGAGAAACAACTCATGTCTTCCACGATCGATGCGATGAGAAACATCTCACTCGCCCGCACACGCCTGCCTTCTTAACGAGACACCGTCCACACGACTTCACACCAGCAACAACCTCGCACCGCAACCAGCAAGATGGACTCCAAAGAAGTAAAGAAGGTCCACGACATCTACCCCGACTACGACAACGATGCCACCGACAGCGTCAAGTCGACCAGCCCACCACCAGAAGATGCCGGCAGACGACCTTCCGTCAACGGCGCGATCAATCACGCGCGCCCTCGCCCACTCAGAGTGCCCCGACCTATCTCACAAAGCTATCCGGCGTTCAAGGGCAAGCAGCTCACCGCACTGAAGATCGGCATCCACAAGACCTTCGACCACGAGATCAGCAAGAGCACACGGATCGGGCATTTGGAGATTACAGAGCATGGACTGACATTGTCCCCGCACAGCCAGAGCAAGCTCTCGCAGCAGGAGCTGTTGGACCTACAAAAAGCCACACATTTCGACAAGAAGGAGCTGCAGCAATGGTATAAGGGTATGCGCCTTACCACCACCCCACTCCTACCATGTGAAACCACATGCGCTGACACTTTATTGTTTGACAGGCTTCCTAAAAGACTGCCCCTCAGGCATGCTCACCAAATCCGAATTCCAAAAAATCTACAAGCAATTCTTCCCCTTCGGCGACCCCTCCAGTTTCGCCGACTACGTCTTCAACGTCTTCGACGCCGACAAGAGCGGCAGCATCGACTTCAAGGAGTTCATCTGCGCCCTTTCCGTAACCAGCAGAGGGAAGATGGAGGATAAGCTCGATTGGGCCTTCCAACTCTACGACATTGACGGAGACGGCCAGATCAGCTACAACGAGATGCTGCAGATTGTGGAGGCGATCTACAAGATGGTGGGGAGTATGGTGAAGCTGCCAGAGGATGAGGATACGCCGGAGAAGCGGGTGAAGAAGATATTCAAGATGATGGATAAGGATGAGAATGGCTCGCTGGATATGGCGGAGTTTAAGGTGAGCTGATGTGGTGGGATGGATCTTGTGTGAGTAGCTGCTAACGATTGGTGCAGGAGGGCAGCAAGCGCGACGAGACGATCGTTTCGGCATTGTCGCTCTACGATGGTCTGGTGTAAGGATGTAGGTTTTGGAAAGCATGGTGCATAGCTGCATGGCGTCCGGCGAGTTGCAGATGTTGCGGTGGATCCACGTCCTTTGAGGTGTTCAGCATGTGTAGACAGGCAGGTAGACTCCTCCCTGTGAAGCTGTGAATGAAGTTCATATCCCCGAGATTTGCGGGCCCACTTCAATTCTAGGCCCCATTGCTGATCGGTGCAGAAACAAGGCACGTACATGCATACCTACATGTACATCTACCTCGCACTGCCACCCATCCTTCCACCCGCCTGTCTCCATACTTCCGCATCCTCAAGAATCCAAAGTTCAAAAAGAGCGGGGGGATTCGCTAAGACAACCACGCCCTCGTCATCGGACAACAAGATGATGGCTTTCTGCATAAAGGTACATTAACTTCACCTACCGCGCCTACTAGCTAAGTAGTGGTGCCCTCGGTGCTTTTTAAACAATGCGCGAAAAGCAGGTTAAGCTCACATCTCGACGCCACAGCGTAGATCGACTCTCCTGCCGCGAACTACGTAGTGGCGGCATAATTTCTTGCGACTTTGAATTCACTTCATGACGGTGTATCCTGGTTGCTGTTATCTGTATAATTTTCGCTGTAGATAATACGGTGGCGGTTTGCTAGGTCCAAAATGATCGTACGGGCGAGAGCGTCATTGCTCTGGATTGTGTTACTGCTATTTGCCACACTCGCAGCAACACAGGACTTACCGCTGGCGTTCGTAACGCCGAACCTCACCTCGCCAACGAGCAATAATGGCGGAGCACTGCCGTATTTTACGATCGGGCAGTATGTTGGGGTTTCATGGACGAGTCCATTCGCGGAGACGTCGCTTACGCTGTATGAGTTGGGCGATGATGGGATCTGGATTCTTGATACACTGGCTGGTATGTAATTCCAGCATTTGTACATGCACAGCTGTAGGCGTGGAACTCTCGCTAACACACCCCACAGTCAACAAACCCCCCTCAACAACCTTCGCAGTATGGTACTCGCAACCCATCCAACAAACCAACCTGGGGAACGTGATGTACTTCCTCCTCGAGAACGGGGCCGACAACACTTGCGTTGGCTGTGAGGTCCAGAGTCCGTACTTCAATGTGCGAGCAGAGGGCGTGACGCAGTCGTTTGGGCTTCCGACGTTCCCGAGCGCGAGTGCAGGAGCTGGATCGAGCTCGTCGTCGGGAGCAGCGGTTGTTACTGTGTTTGCTGGGCCGTCTACGACTAGCACTTCGACGCCTACTTCGACCAGTATGTCGTCGTCTCGGGAAGGGACTTCTGAAACGGGAGCGTCACAGACTCAGACGTCGGCTGGGCAGCCTTCCAGCACGGGTGGTGGTGGCGGCGCAGGCGCGGCAGGCCAGCAGTCTTCACCCGGAAGCTCCAGCGATCCGTCCTCGAACAAATCGCTAAACCTCAAGATGGGCCTCGGGCTGGGATTAGGCGTCGGGATCCTCGGGCTAGCCGGCTTCATCGCCGTACTAGTCGTGTGTCTCCGACGGCGGCGCTTCGAAAAGCAACGGCAACGCGGTTACGCGCCCACAGGATCCGGCAACTGGACTAAAGACAGCGCTGCGCCCGCCGAAATGTCCGAAGCTGGCGGCTCTTCTGGGAATTCTTCTAGAGGCATCGGCGTGGCTTTGGGAGCGCCATTCGCAGTGCCCGGGATGACTTCGCAGGGTCCACATTCGCACAACGAGTACGAGAAGACTGCAAATCCGCAGGCTCCATATCCGGACGATCCATTTTTGGCTTCATATCCGCGGACTTCGTATCCGAAGGCTTCATATCTGCCAGCTCCACATTCGGAGGCCCCATATTCGCCAGCTCCGCAGATTCCGTATCCGCAGTACTTGAATTCTGCAACAGGGTATAATCCCATACCAGCTGGCGCTGCGGCTGGTGTTCGGTCACAGTCGCCAGGTCACGATCCGCGCCGAGATTCGGAGGCACTTGGGCCGTCGTACGGTGCGGGTGGAATTAGGCGCAAACCGGTGCCTGCGCCATTTGGACCAGAGGAACTCGAGTCGAACGAGCAAGCCGCGGCGAGTCAGCCAGCGCGGAGCGTCAGGTTCGATGAGGCGAACAACGATTATCTCGACGATACGCCTAGCGCGTATAGCACTGCCGAGGAGTATGCTGCTGAAAGTCCGAGCGATGCGGCGGCTGTAATGCACCCGAGCAACCGCACAGAGCCGTCCAGCCAGCAAAGCAACCAGCAGAACGCAAGGTCGTTTATGACGGGCACAGATTTGAGTAGTCTCGAGGGCCCGCCGCGGAACTGGCCGCTCGCGTAACGTACAACAGTAGCACGACTGGTAGTAGCATCATGATATAGCAAGATACCACGCAGCGTTTGTTTTGTTCAGCCACGCATGAAGTCTCTCACATCCCATACCAACACTCTTTCGTCCCAAGCACATGTCGCGCACCACCCCTCAGCACCGAACAGACACCAGTCCACGCCCATCGCAAATTCGGTGTGTCTATCCATCCGGCCCATTTCACGTCCTAAGCCAGTGCCGCTGCCGCCTTGATCCACGTTGCTGCCATCGGTCCAGACGCGGCAGGTCATATCGTAGGATGCGCTGAGCAGGACATCGGAGAGATGTGGGCTCCAGCTCACTTTGCGAACGGCATATTCGTGACCAGCAAGCACATTAACAGGTCCAGAAGGGACTCGCAAGTCGAATGTCCGGATCATGCAGTCCACGCCCGCCGTTGCTATGACCGAGTCGCGGTATTTGTTCCAGTCGTGCGTCAAGCACTCTGTCGGACCAGCGCCTTGATTCATCATGCCCGGTGGAGCGACTTTAGGTGGCGCGTGGATCGGTATAGCCAAGGTCATATGGTTCTGCGCGCTCGGCTTCGATCGGAGGTCAAAGACGCGTAGATGCGAGTCCCGGCTCACACAAGTCACGATGTCCGGATGATGCGGACTGAATTGCGCCGAGTATACACACGAATGTACCGGCAGCGTCACCACACTCTCTTTCCTCTCCGGCGTCCAGATCTTCACCGTCCCGTCCCACGAGCTCGAGAGGAAAGTATCCTTCTTAACCAGATTCCAGTGCACGCTGAAGACTTCTCTCCCATGTTCCTGCCATCCTGCAACCGGATACTCTCCAACCCCGAGATCGAATAGCTTCAGACTGCCATCTCCGCCTGCCGTGAGTAGCTGGTTCTCGTGTTGTTCTGACCACGTCAAGTCGAAGAGGCAATCCTGGGTCTCGAAGAACTTCTCGCAGACGATGCCATTCGCAGTGAGGTTGAGGGCGTACAGGCGGCCGTTGCCCACGAGACCGAAGTTGGCGCCTCCACCGACGGCTAGGCGTGAGTCGAAGAAGGGCGAGTATTTGACGCTGTAGGGGTTGAAGCCTGAGGTGCGGAACTCGAGCATGTTGGCCATGTTCTTTGGACTTGACCTAGGCACGATTTATTGGTTATTGGCTATGGTCCGTTCGGTGGTACCCTATACATCGTATCGTCGTCGAAGTCGTTATTGCCGCGATCGCCTGCGTCGCTGGTCTGGCTGTCAAGAGAGAACGACCATCTATCTCATCGAGTTCATGTCGCTGTTGCCGCCAAGACCGAGGCTTCGGATGTTCTCGCGTTTGAGGTCCGACTTCACTCCATTAACATCCCTCGTGGGATACACCAGTTCGGCAATCTTGAAGCCTCTTACGGGCATCCTACTCCCAGCATGCCAGATAACGCAGTCTCGGCCTCAGCCAAGGGCGCCACCCTCTTGATCCTCCTGCAGATCGGTTCCAGAGCCGTCACATTCGCCTTAAACCAAAGTCTCCTTCGGTTTCTCTCGCCTGAGCTACTAGGCATATCCGTCCTACTGGAGCTCTTCAAGATTGGCGTGCAGTACTTCTCACGAGAGTCTCTCCGCGTGGCAGCAGTCAGACGATCAGATGGCGGCGTCCAAGCGGCTGTCAACCTATCTTACCTAGCCATCATCGCCAATATCCCGCTGGGCTTCATCTTCGCTAATTGGTACCTCAGCAGCATGGGCGACTACACCGCGGTCCCCTACTTTGCGGAAGCACTTCGAGTCAATCAGCTGGCTGCATTTGTTGAGCTGTTGATGGAGCCAGCTTACACAGCTGTTCAACAGAAGATGCTGTATAGAGCCAGAGCAGCTGCGGAAGGGTCATCGGTCATCTTGAAGACGCTCACTGTATTCGCTCTGTTCATCTGGGCGGACAAGAAAGGTATCGAGATCGGTGTACTGCCATTCGCAGCTGGAGAACTTGTCAACTCGTTCACCCTTACAGCAGTCTACTGGGCGTGGACTGTTCCGGTCGCCAGGTCGCAAAACTTTTCCCTCTTCCTTCAGAAGATCAAGTCGAGGTGCGCAATGTCACACCGAACCTCAAACGTAAGCTACAGCGAATTGATCTGTCCTTCTGTAGTTGTCAAATCGAATACCTCTTCTCTTTCTTCTCAAAGCCATTGCTCTGGCTTATGGGTTCTCTGTTCTTCCAAACCGGCATCAAATGGCTGCTCACGGAGGGCGACAAGCTGCTCATCGCCACTCTCGCCTCACTCGAAGATCAAGGGATGTACGCTCTTTCCGCGAACTACGGCGGTCTCATCGCAAGAATGCTATTCCAGCCCATCGAAAATAGCTCTCGCAACTTATTCGCGGACCTTTGCGCTGCACCCTCCGAGGAGGAAACGAAAGCGAACGACGCCACATCAAGCTCAAACTCAAAGCCAAAAGCAAACAACAACCTCAAAACCTCCCTCCAAATCCTCACAACCCTCCTCCACATCTACGCCCTCATCTCCCTCTTCGCCTTCACCATCGGCCCAACCCTCACCCCCCTCCTCCTACGCCTGGTCGCCGGCTCCCGCTGGTCCGACTCCGGCGCCGGCGAGGTGTTGGGCACCTACTGCTACTACATCCCGTTCCTAGCCATCAACGGGATCAGCGAGGCTTTCGTGGCTGCTACAGCAAGCACCAAGGACCTACGAAACCAGAGCTTCTGGATGGGAGGGAATTTTGTGGTGTTCGCGAGTAGTGCGTGGCTATTTTTAAATAGGTGGGGGATGGGGGCGAAGGGGTTGGTGTTGGCGAATTGTACCAATATGGGGTTGAGGGTTGGGTTTAATTTGGTGTTTATTAGGGGTTTTTTTGGGGAGAGGAGGATGGTGAGTAGGATGTCTACGGTGGGAAGTGGGGACGATGCTGATTGATTGTGCAGACGTTCGATGTTGCGCAGATTTTACCCAATTTGTATGCTGTCGGTGCTGCTGCGGTGGTACCGAGCATTCTTGCGCGCACTCAAAACGCCTCGCCGCTGTTACAGAGCTACGGCATGATGGGAGAACTAGTGAGGGTTTGTGGGATTGGTGGCGTGTTTGCCTTGATTGTGTAAGTGGATATCGATGTCAGCCTTGATCTAAGCTAACCAGCTGCCAGCATTGTTGCAGAGAGACAATTTCTGAAGGACTGCTGGACCCGTTTCAGGTCCTAGCCTTGCCCGAAATCATACCAGACTCGGCAGTGTCAGGACCCAATCCACACATGCACCCACCAAAGTCCTCTGCGTCGTCGCAACTACTCTGAGAATCTCGATCTCCTGCAGCCTGCCACTTCGGGGGGTGTTTGGTGTACTGATCGAGGAAACTATCCGTGTCCCTGCCAGCTTTCCTCCGCTGTTGCGCAAGCTCGATCATCTCCGTGAGCTCATCATTGCTCTCCAAGGCTGGATAGTCGTCTTTATCAGCTAACCGGCAATACAGCAGGTTATGACTAGGATGATCAGCGCAACGGAGCTCGCGCAGCCGTTCAGCTGGCCAACCTGCTACGAAGCACTCGCACTCGGCAGTACCACAAACCGACGTGCGTTCGACCAAGATGTCCTTGAACTCATCCGGTACCGTCTTCAACTTCTCATCCAGACGCTCGAAGATCTCCCCCAAATAGCACTGCTCCACTGGCTCGTTCACATCGTCCCACCATTTCCAATCCTCGCTGTTCCCGAACCTCGCCGCGTACGCCTTAACCAGGTCACTTGCATCTTCGTGCTGCAGCACCTTTTCCACTTCCCAATTCAGCGTCCACAGGAAGATCTTGAAGTTCTTTGGGACGCTCGCCGGCTGTGTCGGTAGCATCTTCCGCCACGAAGCGTTCTCGGCTAACATAGAGGGTGGAAGGATTGCCGGGCCTCTCGTACTCCCGAGCAGCGTCTCGCCCGGATAGATCTTCTGCTTTCCCCAGTTGATGTGCAGAGCTCGAAGCAACGGATTGACGACGAACTTGAAGTCGAGTTTTGCCGGCCAGTACGGCATGATGAACGGAGTGGTGCTAGCAATGCTCTTGAAGAAGAGTGCCTGTTGGAGCTTGGTGGAGTTATCGATCACTGCCTGCCATTTCTTGCACACACGCTGCGAGAAGAGCAGGTCTTTGGTGGAGAGGCCGAAGAGGATGGGTTCGAGAAGTTCGTAGGTGAGGAGGACTTGCACTGCTGATGTCGCCATGGCAAATCGCTGCTCTGGTGGGCGGGCGAAAGACGCAGTAGAGGTGATGATCTGACAGCTGGGTGGGTGAGACGTCGAAGACTCGAAGCTCCATATACTCGCATGTGAAGTGCACGGTCCCATGGAAGCGCAGTGAATGTCGTAGGCGGGCCAGACGTGATGTCATCGTCACATGTTGGTGAATCTTGAGATCGAGCACATGTCAGGCCCATGTCAGACACGTATTATACACCGGTCAAGATCTAAAATATATACGTTGAATCAAGTTGATGGCACATCGAAAGGTTTAACTCAGTACGAAGGCGATGCTTGCCTGCTTGACTGCCTGCGAAACTTCCGTCCTGATGCATTTCACAAGTTTGCTAAGCAGCTTGCTCCTCGTTTGTCTATCAGGTGCTCAGTAGGAATAAGACCCTCCTCACTTGCGGCCACTGTATCCTCCGTAGCATTCACAGCTAATGCCGCTCGCAATTGTGTGCCCTTTGTGGTCATTTCGGTGACCGCAGCCTGCACTGCGAACCATCTTCAAGCTCCTCGAATTGCTTGTATGTGCTTTCGCTGGTCGACACAGTGAGAGACGCAGCAATTGTATCTCCCCGTTGACGTCCGCTGATCTCAAGATGCTGCCAACTCTCGGTTGACGACGAGACCGCTCCCAAAAGCCGCATTCGGGGTCATGTTGTGACGGAAAGTCCGGTTCACCTATCCTTTGGTTGATCTTTCTCGAGCTTGGTTGGCGTAGTATTCGCACCGCTCCTTCCATGGCAGGCCTACTGGGTTCACGTATTCGTTGGTCGGCAGAATTTCATGTGTTCGCAGGTGCTCAATCATCTCCGTCAGTTTCGTCGTTGTTTTCCAGGATACCGAAGTGGGCAGTAATGTTGAGGTCAAGGGTGCTTAGGTTGAAATTGAGAGCAGTCGCGAGGGAGAGTTTCGCATCCACATCTTCAAGGATCTCCCCTATCCGCTGCTTCGAAGAGACGTTGTTCCACCAACTGTAGGACTCCTCGTGGAATGTGAAGTTCACTTTCAACGTCTCGACAAGTTCGCCATATCTCTCAGGCCGTCCGCCTTCGGCATCGTTCTCCGGTTGCCTTGGGACAGGGTCATCGAACCTGGAGGAGGGATGGATCGTAACGTGGTATGAGTCCAAAGTCGCTGGCTGCGTTACAAACATCTGTCTCCATGAAGCGTTCTTCTCTAGCCATGGCCGGACGGGGTATTGTACGATTGTACGATCTGCTTCGTCATATGATCTCAAGAATTTCTGTAGAAGAGCATCGAATCCGTCCCATCCAAAGATCGTCGTGTTTTTGAGAATCTCTACGTCATCCAGAAACTTGACGAGGCCGTGGAGAAGTGGGTTGACGACCAGCTTCAACTTCACCCACGAACCGTCGTCATACTTGATCTGCCGACCAGATATACTCTTGAAGAACAGCGCCTGTTGAAGCTTCGTCGAACATGTGATCACTCCTCTCCAGTGTCGACAGACCTTCTGAGCAAACAGAAGGTCTTTGGTTGGTAGCTGGAAGAGTATGGTTTCGAGTAGCTCGTTCGTATCGAAGGCGTTCTGCGTGGCAGTGGCCATGATTATGATGCTCTTTCGATCGCCAGCTGGCGTGAAGATGTGGTTGTGACGATTGAGGTTCGTGACCTTGTGAAGAAGTGAGAGCTTGACATGTCTTATGAACAGGTGGAAATTCTTGGTCATTAGACTGCCGCACGTGATATCTTATCACAAGTGAGAAATGGTTGCTGTTGACATAAGGAGGAAGGGGAGTAAAGATCATTGCACTCACACGCAACACTCTTTGCGACGCAGTCTGACTAACGACGAGTGACGAGGATAGAGCATCATTCGCTTCTCCGTTCGACTCCACCTACGGGTCGTGACAGCTCGTGCGCCTACCACACAACGACAACAATTCCTAAAGTTCAGAGGCTACGTACCCTACGAAGCTAAGCACTCCAATTTCTGCGGCCTCACAGTCTGCTGCCGCAAGTATGTTGAGCTCCCCACTTACCTGTCATTTCTTAAAGTAACTGCAACTATGCTTCGTTGGCATCTGCTTCGCCGCCACCTGAGCTTTGTGAATCATCGTCCATTCCCATAAGCTCTTCGAGCATCTTCATCTCTTCCCGCTCTTCCTTGATCTTTGCCAGAGCACGCGGACACTCTGTGCCCTTGTCCAAGTCCTTGCAGCCTCGCACGTGCTCCAGCATCTCGACCAGATCGGTGTTGCTTCTCAAATTCGAACATTCGTCCAGTCCTGGGAATATCACGCTGCAACTCCGTATCTTGTCTGGTACGAGTTGCAGCATCTCGTCGAGGTCTTCCACGATTTCGCCCATGAGCCATTTGTTCTTTTGCGGGTGGATGTCTTTCCAGTTGCCCCATATCGCGCTGTATTCATAGGTAGCTGCCCACTTCGTGACCATGTCGTCTGGTTGTTCGCGTGCTAGTTCTTTGCCCACCGCCTCCGGGTTGCGTGATGAATCTATCCAACAGGTGCTGGTGGTTGCCGGCTGTGTTGCTAGCATCCGCCTCCAGGAAGCATCCTTCCCGAGCCACGAGCGATCGAGTATCGGAGCCCCCCTGAAACTGCCGGAAAATGTGACGCCCGGTTCAACAGGATCCATCGGCCATTCCATATGGACCAGGAGCGGGTTGTGGAGCACCTTGACGTAGGTATCTAAAGCCTCAAAGATATTGAGTGGGCGGTCGTGGATATTTTTAAAGAACAGCGCCTGCTGTAGCTTGGAGGAAAATGCGATGACGCCCTTCCAGTGCTTGCACACCTTCTGAGCAAAGAGGAGATCCTTAGTCGGTAGAGCGAATAGGATAGTCTCCAGCAGTTCGACTGTATCGAAGACTTGTAGCGCCGCACTCTCCGTTGCCGGTTGGTGGAGAGCTGGTGTGCTTGTTGTTGACGGGGCCACTGAACTCACTGGTGCTGGTGAAATCATGGCAGGTGGCCTTGGTGTCGGCTCGATGTCGCGCGTCTGCCTAGGTATGTGTATGTTAGCAGTGGCGCTTGAAGAGTAGAAGGAGGTTCATACCCGTCGTCTGCTGCGGTGGACTCCATGTTGGCAACGCCAGGGGCCGCGGTGAAGATGTCGAGACAGATGAAGCGAGCTGTGGAAAGGTGAAGAACGTCACAACGTGGTCAAGGCCAAAATGAAACCGCGGAGACACGAAACACGTCAAGAGGAGCTTAAGCGTGACGTCATTGTCATATGAAAGACCTGAGGTGATGGGAGAGTGAGCGACGCTGAGAGCTTGCTTGAATTGTGTCTAGCCGTGACAACCAGTGGCATCGTTCGTTATCGTTCGTTTCGCTGATAGGTCACCGCCATGATTCTTGACTCCTCGGCCACTTTTCTACGTCAAGTGCTTCCACCAACTTCTCAAACCTTATGTGTTCACTGCACGGTCCTGAAGCTCCCAATGTTCACCTTGTCCGTGCTCCAATCGGCCAGCCTCCTTCCACAACGAGCCCCCGCGACATCCCATTAATCACCATCATCCTCTGACTGCCCATGCTCACCTTCTGACTGTACGCCTCCGCCCTCCAACTGCTCATCGTCCGTTACCCACTCCTCATCGTCACCGTCGCCCTCCACAACCGCAGCCTCCTTCTTCTCACTCCAAGCCGCCGGCAAGCTCTTACCTCTCCGCACATAATCGACAATCCCCGTAAGCTGATCATTACTGCTCAGAGTATCCAACGTGCGCCAATCCCAGAGACTGTTGGTGATGTGACAGTGACTCCCCTCAATATCGGGATGGCCCAACAGCCCGTCCAAATACTCCAGCATCTCGCCGATTCGAGGCAAGCTTCCCACGTATGAGACAGGCTCCCAATACTCATGCTCCGTGCAGTACTCGAATTTATCCGCCCATGCTCGAATTTGGTCGTCGGGGCCTGCACGCTCCAGCTCAGCTTGGAACTTCTCAGGATCCATGATGACTCTGACGTAGAGCTGGAAGCCTAACGGAGGCTGACTCTGCATCATCCTCCTCCAGGAGTCATTCTCGGCCAGCCAGAAAGGATGGAGGAGAGACTTCTGGCCGAGGAAGGTCGTGCCTGAGGGGATAGCTTGGTCGGTCGGCGGAAGCCGCGAACGAAGACCTTTGAGGAGAGGGTTGATCAGCGCCTTCTTGTCCAGTTCGTGGTCGAATTCTTCGTCATCACCGATCAGAACGTCGGTGATGCTTTTGAAAAACAGAGCTTGCTGTAGCTTGGGCGATTCGTCGATGGTCGCTTTCCACTGCTTGCAGATTTTCTGCGCGAACAGCAGGTCCTTGGTAGGCAGCTCGAGGAGAATCGCCTCTAGGAGCTCAACGGTGTTAAACGCTCTCGCAATGGCAGTCGCCCTGAGTTCTGCCCTGACCACCTATCGGTGTTGGGATCGAGAGGCCAGCAAAAGCAAGCTGAAGCTTTATGTGTCATATCCAGGCCACATGCTGTAGCAATAACCTGATGAATATGAGGTCAAGGTCACGAGGTCACGCGGAAGAAGTATGTCGGCGGTGACTCGAATAGGCAGGAGCGATGATCGCGTCTGTGGTCACATGGTGGTCGATACCGGTACGGCAGAGAGGATTTGGCGGTGTGCAAACGCCAACACAGTGGAGAGATCCCTCGCCCAGGAGGTGGTGGCCAGGCCGTGAAGCAGTTCGAGGAGAGTCGTAGGAGGCAGATCCAACGATGTCCATGTCAAGTTCCAATATCGACCCTGGCCACGACACTCACCTGCATCTTCATCACTTTGGCATCAACCGATCTATCCTTCAACATCTTCACCCAACAGCGCCAACAGGCCTCGCCCCACTCAGATTCACCACCATCCCCGGGCCCGGCCTCATACCACCTGCCATCATTCCTGGTTTTGCATCCTTCTTCCACCCAGGCACCTCCCCATCCTCCCTCTCTGCTCTCGCCTTCAGCACCTCCCAAGGCTGCGGGAACCCAGCAGCAAGCGCACTACCCATGCGTGCCGCGCCCGTGATAGCGAACTTCATCAGTCGATGCGAGAAGAAACCGCCGAGCAACCCTTGGTCGATCAAAGACGAGAGAATGGACTCGATGGACGTAGTGTCGTAGAAATGCGCGCCGTCGACAGTAGCATCCTGTTCATCGTAGGTGATGCCAGCGAAGTCCGGGTCGGTGTAGTCTATCAATCGCGATGCGCCACGTCGTTCGAGGTAGGAAAAGACGGTGACGAGATCGTGGATGCTGACCGTCGGGGCAGCTTTGCTGATTTTCGGGTCAGGGCGGGTGCCGTTCAGGATCCAGGTTTTGCGGATCAAGGAGCGCCAGACCAGGACCTCGCAGCGGTTCCGAAGTTGAAGCAGGATGCGGAAGTGGAGGAACCAGTCTACGTGAGCGCTTTCGAAGCCCAAGTGCTGCCTGAAGGAGGCGAGGTCGCCTTTGCTGATGGCGAAGCAGATTGGCAGGAAGCGATCTGCTAATCCTTGGGCTTCTGGTCGGGCAAGGAGAGCTTGTGATGGGAAACGGCCTAAGATGATGTTCGAGGCGATGAGGTAGACCAGGATATGCCGTCTTTGTCGCACGCACTCTGGTCTTGCTGGCGATTCGTCGTAAGCTTGCTGTAGCACTTGCTGAGCCCGGTAGAAGTGGCTGTTCTGGAAGAAGAAACGTCCAAGATAGTACAAGTATGTGACTCGCTCGCGCTTCGGATATGCGCTGAGTGGCGGCGACAGGTTGTAGATATTCTCGAAGATCTGTGTTGCGTTTCTTGTCTTGCGACACTGGAAGAGAATCTTTAGGCAGAGATTCGCGATGATGTAGATGCCCTTCTTCCTGCCTTCGGGCTTGCCGTCTTTGACCTGGCTTCGGTCGTTGAGACATATTACGAATGATTGTCGTAGGATGTTGGCCGCTCGCTCGGGCAGCGTCTCTCGTGATCCTCCATCCTCTCCACCGCCTTGCAGTCCACCCGCACTCTTCAGATGCCGTATAAGCTCCGGTTGCTTATCCAACCCAATCGCCAAGCGACACACCAGCTTCGCATTCGTCACCACAATCCGCAGTATCAAGTATCCCAAAGTGCTATGCGCGAGCGCGCTATTCGCACGGCTCTGCAACTCACTCAGATGCTCGTACGTCTGCAGGTACTTGTTCGGGTCCGCATCCACATCTCTCAGGTATCCCAGGTACTGCACCATAAACTTGACAAAAGGTGTCCATGGTGTCCCATCCGCTCCATCTCTTGCAGCTTTCAAGCCCTGGCTACACTTCTCTTCCAGCGCCTCTTCACTGCCTCGTGGATATGCATCCTTCAGCTCCTCGATCATGCGCGTGTAGTGGTCGCCGAATGGTGGCTCAAGGACAAGATAGTCGGCCAGAGCGCTCTCATTCCGTACACCGATGAAGCCGTTGATCGCGACCAGGAATTGGCCCAGTAAAGGCGTGTCCATTGTTGTTCGCGAGTCCTGTACAGAACCGTGTTTGGCGAAGAAGGTTTCTCCAACAGCACTGGTTGCGCTTCCTCCCACGCCTCTGCGACGGGCTGCCCAATTAATGAGTACAAATCGCGGGCGACATCGAGGGCGACACGAGTCAAGTCGGTTTTGCTGAGGACCGGCGGTGTGGTTTCGTTCAACTGCTTGAGATGTTCGAGTATCCAATATCGATCGAAGATTCCGAGCTCTGTACTGTTTGTAGGTTGGGCAAAGTGACTGCTGCGGCGGTGTGGTTGGTTGGTGGAAGAGGTGAGGTTCGAGGGTGGGGGGAACCCGAATGCCATATTCACGTTCACATGCACAAAGATTACTTCACTTTACTTCACTGATACAGTCTTGAGTTGTGACAACTATCACAGTCAAACGGACAGGAAACACAATTACGGAGTGTGTAAAGGCTCATGCCATTGTCCGCATGCCTTCTTTGTTCGCCATGCATCTACCCATATGCCAGCAAGGGTCACATTCTTGAACATGAACTACGAACAGTACACCACCTTCAACGATCCTCCGAAGCCCTGCCAACTCTCGAGGTTCTTTCGTGACTGTACTGCGATGTTCGAGAGCCCAGATCTTGGAATTCTCGCCACTGCAGTACATGTACGCCACGGATACCTGCTTCTCCCCTTGTGTACGATAGCAGTAGATACTGAATCGCAGCTCCAATGCTGCCAACGCCCTCCCAGATCGCGAGGTCCATACATCTGCCGCCTTCGAATATCATTCGCGATAACATTCGTTCTGCACTCCAGCCGCATGCCATGCTGTCCACGAGGCTTTTTGTCGAGTCAATAACGACAAGGAGAAGATAAGTTTGTGTACCTACCTCTGCAGCCATTGGCTCTGTAAACTTGCCGTTGCAGTGGGATACTCGTAGCTGGAGTCGGGGTGATGAACGATACCTATGGTCGAGGTCCTCTCGTACAGAGCGTACATTACTTTTTAGTAATAATACAGGCCCGATAACCAGCACGTCACCACATGTAGGGCGGAGTGTTGGATCCGAGTCGCTAGGTTCGAGTCTACGACTCTGCGACCGCTCCCCGATGTCATCAAATCTCCCCATTTACACGCGTCGATATTGCCTTTCGCTCGTCTCTGTTCGGTCCGCTCCCGGTCAAAAGACTTGAGTCTAGATCTAGGAGTCGCGAGGAAGACGCGAGGAAGAAGATGGCCATCGTGGTGACTTCATCGAAATCTTTTAGGACGTGAAACCGTTGTTGGTCGTCGCTCGTGTGAAAACATCTCGCATGCCTTGCTCGTTCGTGAGTGGTTGAGAGCTCATTTGTTCCTGCATAAGCGTGCGATCTATGAGCTTAGAAGTTGCGCCTTCCCTGTTTAGTGCGCGCAATCTTAATCTCGGCAACAGCCACCGAAACACCTCCTGGTTCACTGGCGACCGCGCGCTTCTCTCACCTTGTTCTCCCACACGCGCAAGGTCACATCCACCAAACCGCTTCTCAGCGTAGTCACTCCTTCAAACACATTCGTTCCATACGGCGCTCAGATCGTCGCTGTCATTCTTTAAGCAGATCACGAGGTCTTGACGGCCCACATTCCTCGCCAGCCGACACCACACACACCCGCCAGTCAAGCCAGCAGACACCACCTTTGGGCAAACGACACCGACATCGACATCGACATCGACAACAGTCGCCAAGATGGTGCACCACGCCCTCCACCACGAACACCTCCACATGGAGAAGCGCGACAAGCTCGACAACAAGATGCGCTTCATCCACAACGCTCCCGAAATGAAAGCTGCTGTCAACGGCGCGGACGCTGTGCAGACAGTGTATACACAGGTCTTGGTCACCAAAACTGGAGCCTTCACCAAGCCTACCGCAGGCTTCTCGACTCCAGCAGGCGCCGCTGCCGCTGCAGGCACGCAGGGCCCTGATGATTCCAAGGCAAAGGCGTCAAGCCTCGCCGCACAGCAGGCCTCCTACCTCTCGGCAAAGTCGTTGGCTCAGGCCCCAAACACCACTCCGGCCGCCGCAGCCAGCACCAGCGTCGAGCCCAACACCAAGCCAATCCAACGCACTCGTAGCACCGAGTCGCACACCCCGGTCACGGTACCGACGCAGCGCACTCGCACGACTGCTCTGAGCTCAAGCTCCGCTGTCGAAGCTGCTGTTGGTGGCACTCCGCTCACCCAGAGCCGTGGACCTGAGGCCGTCGCCGGCACTCCGCTCTCTAACTCCCACGACTCGGTCATCAGCCAGAAGAGCGATGGCATGACCACTGGCGCTAAAGCAGGCCTGGCTATCGGTATCCTCCTCGTCATCGCCGGTGCCCTCGGTCTTCTTCTCTTCTGCTGGCGCCGACGCAAGCAGCAAGCCCGCACTGATGGAGCCGAGCAGCTCGACGAGAAGCGCGCGACCAAGGACAGCTTCTTCGGTGGTTCCTCCGCCGCTGCCGCCCGCGGTCCCCAGCGTGAAAGCGTCCAGAGCGAGAAGAGCTTCCAATCCACCCGCACCGCCGCCACTGCCCCACGTCTCAGTCTTCGCCCTGTCACTCAGTTCCTGCCAAACATCCTTACAGGTGAGAGGAACAACACCGCCGGCGGCAGCCTCGGCGTTCCTGCTATGTCTGAGAAGCCTCGCTCAAACCCATTCGACGACCCCGCTGCTCTCTCCGAGAAGAACGGCGCAAGCAACCCATTCGACGACGGTGATGGCGCTGTCGTGGATGGCAAGAAGACTCCAGGCCACAGCCAGAACAGCTCCTGGGAGGGCTCTGAGCCAGCGACCCCGAAGTCCACCAAGTTCGGTACCGCCGCGGCGGTTGCCATCACTGGTGCCTCAGCTGCTCGTGGTCCCAACAACGTCCACCGTGTCCAACTCGACTTCAAGCCTTCCATGGAAGACGAAATTGAGCTTCGCTCTGGTCAGCTTGTCCGCATGGTGCATGAGTATGATGATGGCTGGGTAAGTCACTATCTTCGATATTACCAAACATCTGCTAACTTATCTCCAGGCTCTCTGCATGCGTCTCGATCGCTCTCAACAAGGTGTCTGCCCGCGTACTTGCCTGTCTAAGCTCCCTGTCAAGCCGCGTCCACAAAGTCCACCAGGACCAAACGGCGCACCCGGCCGCCCAATGGGCCCGCCACCACCAGGCATGCGTCGTCCATCGGCGCCTCAGGTCAACAACGCCATGGTCCCTCGCCCACTGACCCCAACCGGCCGCGAGCGCTCCCACACCCTCGGCAAAGACTCCTCCGCTCCTCAGTCGCCAGCCTACCGCCCTCGCTCCCAGAGCATGAGCGGCATGGAGCGCCCAACCACTCCCGCCGCCATCCCAGCGCGGAAGCCAGTGCCTGGCCAGGCCCTCTAGATCCGCTCCAAAAGATACCCGAGCTTAGTCTATCAGCCTGCGCTCGCCCTTTCCTTTTGAGTTGACGATGTTTACGTACGGAGCGGCTTCTACACGGTTCACGGCGTCAACAGAAACACCTTCTTTTATTACTTCGAACGACGGCGAATTTGGCTGCGCAGCACCTCGATCTACGACAACGCCCACGCGATGTCGACGGATCACTTGGATGGGCTGAACTAAAATCAAATGACTGGAAAGCCGCTCGTCTTCTTTCTTCGAGACGTTACTGTTTACATGCTACGGCGGGTGGTGGAGGTGAGATGAGGTGGAGGAGAGATGTGCATGATGTCTGCTGCAATCACACCAGTCGGTCACCGGCTGCAGGACGGCTTGGTCAGCTTGCTGGTGACTGTGCCAGACGGAGAGGGGGCGGTTGCGCGAAGAGCGGTGCTGCGAGGCGCTGCTGGGTTGAGTTGACTGCGGGGGCTGGTGATGTAACATATATTATTTCAGTCTTCTTTATGGGTTCATAGGGTATGTGCATTTTGCTGAAGACTGTGCTGTGTAGGTGCTAGATATCTCGTTGAACTGTGACCCCAAATGCTTGACTTTGACAGCTCATGAACCTTTCGCCTCCTCACTCTCGCCACCTCCTCCACTACAGACCATGCCTCTTTCAAATGAGACAAATTTTTAGACACCATCGACCGCGGAAGGCCGACACCAGCCTTCGCTGGACCGCCTGGTTAGTGTCCAGACGATGGCCGACCAAGCGGGAATGTGCTTAGGCATGCCTGTGCCACAGTACTTACGAAAGCCATCAACTAGTCCGAGTCCATCCTCGCGCAACATTGAATCTTCCGTGCGGAAAGTGATACAGGACTTTGGGAGAAAGCATAGCAGGACTGAAGCCGAGATCAGCAAGGCTTGTGATCTCTCATAGGGATTGGACGACTTGATCATTGTGCTGGAACGGCCAGCAAGAGACCACGATTACAACCAAACCTTCGAGGTCTTCGTAGCCGATTCTCCAGTCCTGCGAGGTGTCAATGAAGTTATCAAGTTCGTCACGCATGGAGCTCGATCTATCTTCAACACGACAGTACTGGATGCGTTTCCCTTCAAGCCTCTGGACGAAGCTGGTGGGCCTCCTGATAGCGAGTGCCACGATATGGTGCAGGCAGTACTCAAGGTCATAAAGCCGAAAACGATTCTTACATGCTGTCCTAACATATCTGGCGATCACGACTTATCTCGCCTCAAAGGCGCTGATGTAGTCCGCTCACCGTTCCTCAGTTACCAGTATGTAGATGGTATGCTCACGGCGGTTGTGGGCTGCTTTCAAAACTGATGCCCTCGAGCGTGAGGTAGCCGTCCGAGCAGCAACAGTTGCCCGTCCAAGACCTCAGCTGTAAGTTAGTGTTGAGACTTTGCAGAAGGGGTTGCTAAATCTGAAAGCAGGAGGGATTCAACATTGCAACCAGTTGACGCAAAAGTGCGACTTCTCAGATTGTTTCGCAAGATCCATGGCCTGCAGCAGAACGACGTCGGTGTTCGTGAAGACGTATACGGCAATCGATCTCTACACAAGAAAGTCGACGAAGAGATATTCGATCTGCTGTGGACACTCCGTTTGGTTGCCAGAAACGACATTGGTTGTCTCCCGATCATGGAGTTGTGCCTATTATGGCAGATCGTCTACCGCGACCACTTCCTACAAGATCGCTTTCTTACCGACATGCTGAAGCTCTTTGAGAAACAACGTCAACTCGAAGAAACGAGCTTTGATATCGTCGAAGCACTTGATAGTCTTTCCATGACATCGTCCCAGAAAGCGTTCAAGATCCGCGAAGGCCACAGGATATGACCTGCCCCTGGAGATGATCTTCGAATGGAGGACGAAGTTCTCGAAAACTGGCAGGACCATGCTGATCGTGCAGCTCGAGATCTAGGCAAGTTGCGCACTAGATGCAGTAAGCTATCTCAAACAATCGGACATTATCCTCTGCGAGTAGGGAGGGGCGGGCAACAAAATCTAGCGAGAGAGTGCTACATGGAGATACAATCCGCGCTCCTGGCCATCTCAACCAGCGTGCCTCTTCTGTGCGGCGATGAAGGAGGCGTCTGTCTCAACGAAGATCAACCACATCGAGCAATCATAGATCGATCTGATGCTAAAACTATTCTGCATGAGGTCCTGGAGAAGGCCCGCGACGTGGCAAAATCGATCGCAGCGACTCTCGAAGAGGTTGCAACGGTAGAGGCGAGATCAAAGCTTTTCAGACTGCCGAACATGGACGATGACGACGACGGCTATGATAAGGAAGACGAGGACGAAGCTGGTGAAGTTGATAAGAACGGCCAGCGGCCATCGAAGTTGCTTATAAAGGAGAAATTCCATCTGGCCATAAAAGAGACTTTTGACTCTTCTCATGTCACTACGAATGGAACTTGCTGGGGTGGAAAGACTCGTCGAGACTGAGAAGCGGCCTGCCGTTCCGATCATGAGATACAGAGACGGGAAGACAATGCGCGACAACGTATGGCCCCAGATTCTGCAATATAGGACAAAGGCTTCAACAAAACCCCAAATCTAAAGACTGGCGGCATCGGTATGAGTGGTAACTTTGCCAATCCCGACCTAGTCCACGGCACGTTCAGCACGAGGTGACTCGGATGACGCCCTTGGACGAGAACATATTGTGGATGACGAGGTTGTTGTAGAAACGTTCAGGATTCGTATGGTGGTATTAGCAACGCATATTGTATTTATTGTATTGCACAAGAACATTTCCTCTACGTCAGCGCTTTCACCAAGCGATCCAATACATGGACCCGCGCCCAACGCCGAATAGCCGCGATGTGTTCTGTCATCTTCCGGGTGCCCTCCTTGTCTGTGAGTCGCACGTATGCTATATTCGACATACAGTATTTCTTGTTTGGCATGTCCGTCAAGAAATGGATCCAGAGCTCCACGATTGGGCCTTCGCTGGTCAAGCTGAATACGACCGGCTCCCACTCGGGTTGTCGAGCCAGTTGTGGTATGCTTGTGAGCATGTTGAGTGCGTAAGCACCAGCGACAGCGGCTTCGTTCCGAGCAGAGTAGAGTGTCGGGTTACGGCTACCGACGACTTGCACGAAGGAAACCGGAAAGTATGCGCCAATCTCAGGCTCCGTTGGATTAGTTGAAAGTCCCGGTGAGAACAGTTCGGGCAATGGCGAGGGCCCTAAAGTCTGCTTCAACACCATAGGGTCCATACCAAGTGCGTGGCCGGTCCTAGGAGGTCTAAGTCCTTGTCGAAACCTTGTGGTAGACTCGATTGAAGAGTCGTCCATGTCAGAGTCAAAGTCCCGGAGTGGTAGTGAGGTTGGCGTATCCTCACCGGTTTCAAGCCATTGGAGTCCGGTTCCCAGACCAGGGAGCCGAGAAGCTGGCTTATATCTCTCATCCCAACAATCTGTCGAAACATCAATACAGGCCTTCGCACCGACCACTTGAATTGTGACTTTACCTGATAGCTGTGTAGATGTCACGCCCGCTAAATCCGCCGGCGCAAGTTCATCGATAGTCTGCATTAATGCTCTTTCCCAATCGTGATCGTAGCCTTGCAGGATCTCCATGGCTTGCTCATGCCACCTGTAACCTTGTTCGTCTAAAAGTGGGCGCACGCCACGGCTGCGCGACCAGTGTTCCTCTCCACCTATGATGAGTTTCTCATCATAGTCATCGGTCGTGGCTTCACTCTGCTCGGAGCAGATCCTATTCCATAGCAGGTTTGCGGACGGCGATATCCTAGTATCAACAACAATTGAAGCTTTCGCCAGGTTGCGCAGGCGGTATGTATCCTCCCCTACTTTCGCTAGAGCCTGTGATGGAGGCCTCGGTGCCTTTGGTGGTGGTGCTCTTGGTGGTGCTCTTGGTGGTGGAGTCGGCGAACGACTCGATTGCGAGGAGAGCACCGGTGCAGCATAGAGCGGTCGCCTCGCGTCGGACCCCAGCGAATCTAACCACCAATTCATCTGGTATGCTCCGGCATCTGATGTACGCAGGCGCGAGATTTTCTCGTGTGCCGTAATCGTTTCTAGGTCCAGCTTGCGCTTCAACATAGCTTACTGTGCTGCGGTAGACAATCAAAGATTGGTCAGAGAGAACAGTACTGTTGAGACCGTAGAAGTACCAGAGGGATGAAGCCAGTTGTCCCTGCAGATGCTCACGTCGATCCTGTAGGAAATGGAATGGTCCAATGTACATGTAATATGGTAGCTCATCGAAGTGAGGTCCGGTTGACGCTTCTCGGCATCTCCCCCACGACGCGAACCTCATATCTTATGTCTTCCACACTACTCACTCTCACACCATAATGACGTCGAGATAACTTGCGCCAGCAGGCGCGAACCAGCCTGGACGTAATGGCCGTCGCTACAGCCACTTCCACCAACACACCCATCCTCACCTCACCCCATCGCGCCGCCAACTCCACCCCATCCGCCAACCCGATGCCACCGAACATCGCCAACGTCGTGCTCGGGAACCTGCATATCAAGCCATGGTACCCTTCATTCTATCCGGAGGACATTATCGGCGGGAGAAGGACGGACTGGCTATATGTGTGTCAATGGTGTTTTAGGTACACGAGCGAGATTATGAAGTTCTGTGGGCATTGTGTGAGTCCATGTAGGCCTTCGAGGAGGAAGGTGCGCGAAGCTGATTGTGATAGAAAGTCTGTCCGCTGAAAGAGGAAACACCGCCGGGTGACTGCGTGTACGAGAAAGATGGGTATGCCATATATCAGATTGATGGGGAGGATCATAAGGTACGTTCTACTCGGCGCTGCTCGTTACATTGAGGAACCACCAGCTTTAACTCCATGCAGCTCTACGCCCAAAACCTCTCCCTCTTCTCCAAGCTCTTCCTGGAAACCAAATCTGTCTTCTTCGACGCCAGCACCTTCCTCTACTACACCCTAGTCCTGCGCGCCTCAGCCTCCAACCCACACGATCAAGTCGTCGGCTTCTTCTCGAAAGAGAAGATGAGCTGGGACAACAACAACGTCGCTTGCATCCTCATCTTCCCACCCTGGCAGCGTCGTGGACTCGGCCAGATTCTGATTGCTGCCTCGTACGAACTCGGAAAGCGCGAAGGTCGATTTGGGGGTCCGGAAAGACCACTATCTGCAATGGGAATGAAGGGCTATCTTTGGTTCTGGTCTGGGGAGGTGGCGAGATGCATAATGGGGATGCCGGGGAAGAGGACGATGGGTGTGAAGGAGATTAGTGATGCGACCTGGATTCTGCCCGATGATGTTGTGGGAGCGCTGAAGGAGATGAATGTGGTGGAGACGAGGAAGACGGCAAGTGGGAACGTAGTGGTGAGCAAGAGTAAGGTGAAGGCGTGGGTGGAGAAGCATGGGGTAAGCCTGGTGCCGTTGATTGATGTGGAGGCTTTTGTGGATGCGGAGGAGGAGGAGGAGGAAGAGGAGGAGTATGATGATGATTGAAGGCGACGGCACTCCTTTTCGTCTCATCTGATATGCTCGACCGCCAGGCTATTCTGCAGTCTTGGCTCCGACCATAGCACTGCTGTGCACCTACCGACATCCTTCCGAATTGCGGCTATTCAAGCTCGTAACAGCATCACGATCGGCCAGTCGAACATCTTGCATTGGTGGTCTGCTGTTGAAGAGCATGGAGTCCTGAAGCCGGCGTCTGGCAGCATATGGGAAATGCGAAATATCATGAAATACGAGGTATCATGCACAGATACTAGTGGTAGATCAGAAATTGCTGCTCGACAGCTCTATCCATAATATCTCAAATACTTTCGTAGGCCTGTCTTCGTCAAGACCGGTATTTCCGTTCGCCTTCAACGCCATCGCTATGCATGCCTCCAACGAAGACAACTTCATCTCCCACCACTTCTATAGCCCCTGCCGTAACCTCTCCCCCAATTTCTGCTTGCCGAACTGGTAGATCTTGAGCAGTCCTTCCTCACTGAGATCAATGCCTTGCATGTTGGGCATATCCTGCACCGGCGGCCTGCTGACTCTGCTTGCGATGACGACCGGGTCGGTCTCGAGAATGATGCCGTCGTCGACGATCTCGTCTATACACAAAGACGCTAGGTCGTAGTTCTCGATCAGTGTGCGCTTGTCGACGGAGTTTCTGTATACATGTCAGCATTGTAGGGCAATCATATACCTTGTTGATCGCATACTTCAGCAGAATATTCAAGCTATCCCTCAACGCCAAGATAACATTATACAGCATAATCTCATTTTCATCCGCCCCACCCACCACATAGAGCATCACATCGCTCTCCATCTTGAACACCACCACTTTGTTGTCGTACAAGATCACATCGGTCGTCTGCTTCGCCGTCTTCTCTAGCAGGCCCTTCTCAAACGCTTTCTGGTCCTTGACAGAAGGGTATGGGTTCGCGCCGGGGTAGTTGTTCCCTTGTGCGTTGTGGGGGATGTGTGGTGGGGAGTAGTATTTGACGAGGATGCGAGAGGAGTCGTCGTTGGAGAGGATGAGGATCGCGTTGACGGAGAAGAGGGACATGTTGAGCGCCATGGTGGGTAGATGTCTGGTGTGCTCGTCTGGGAGGATTGTAGTTGTGCGTAAGTCTAGTACACCTGTCCATTGAGCGAGAGAGGTGAGGTTGGCTGATATGGCTTGGCGCTTACCCCCGAAGTTCGCCGCAATGAAATGCATGTGATCGTCCACTCCTCTTACTTCTGGTCTTTACCTCCCATCATGTATCCAGTTCAATGTTAGCTTCTGGACTACAGCGTACGCAGCTCGAATTGCACCTGCATCGGAGATGGCTTCAGGCTTTTCTAGGAACCACAACACGCTCGTACGCGACCATCTCGAAGCTGCGCATCCGGAAAGATGAACCCACGAAGGTCGCGGTATCGCAGTCGTCACGACAGAAGACCTCTGGACGCGCTTTCCCATCAGCTAAGACGCTGAAGTTCAGGAGGCATGGCCTGACACAAAATCAATGGGAACCTACCACACAGAGTCCACCGGAACCAGATGCGGCCACGAAAGCGCTTCTTCGACAGCGCGAACATCTGCGAGAGGCTGTGGCAGATTTACGGATTTGGGACCTTATACGACTGTATGACGAGCTTAAGGACAAGTCGATCTTCAACAGGCACGACTTCCGCCTGGTAGCGCAATGCTTGCATTTAAGCTGTCGTCGGGCCACCTCGAGGTCTTCCGACCCGCGACAGCGCAGAGAAGAGACAGATCAGCTGGTCGCATTTGGCGAGAAGTTGGTCGGAGATGTGAAGCAGGGCGTGGTGGAGCCCAACGGACCAGCTCATGTACACCTTCTCGGATTCTTCAAGGAAGTGGGTCGCCGGGATCCTGGTATCGACTTCTGGACGTGGCTGGTAAGCCAGGATGAGTCTTTTGTCACGGTGGATGTATATGGCGCTGCAATCGAGTTGCTGGCAGTCACTGGCGCACCTCTTGCCGAGTTGGAGGAGTTGTACCAGCAGGCACTTGTCCGCTTTCCAGGCAATTTCGCAGCCTACCATCTTGCGCCTGATGCCTTCCTATCAAACCGTGACCAAGCGGTGCGGCTCCCTGGAATTCCAATGTCACTGCTACAAGGCATCTTGACTGCCCGCCTGCTGCATGGCGATACCAGGAATGCTTATTTGGCTCTGGATACAGCACTGAGGTTGTATCCTGACCAAACACCACCTCGATTCTTCACCTTGTTCCTCGAGGAGCGACCATTGACAGAGGCATATACCGTACTTGCGATTGCTTGCCGAGCTGGGATTGTGGTTCCGGTCAACGTGGTCAAGGCATTCCAAAGTAAGCTACGGGAAACGTCGGACCCGTTTTCAACATCACGACACTCCCTAGCAGTAAGAGCGCAGCTGTCGCTGCTCTTCATGTACGGTGGAGCTGGAGGTCGTCTTACCCAGAACATGCTCACCGAATTCACCATATCAGTCACGCGATTCCTTCGACTCGCCGGTGTTTCTTCTTTAGAAACAGCACAGATGCAGCAACTTGTCAAGGACATCACGAATATCGTGCGAAACGCCATCGCCATCTTTGTGCGGTTTGGAACAGCTCCTGGCTTATCGGCCTTCAACTCTATCATCAACAATGTTGGTGGCTATGGACGCTCGAAGGAAGTTATTGGTATTGCTCTTGCAGATGCCCAGGCTCTTGGACTTAAGCCGAACGAGGTTACACACCGTTCGATACTGACAGCCGCTGGTATGCTCGGTGAAAGAGACTTCGTGGTAGATTCTTGGGAAAGACTTATGTATGCGAGACACGAAGCGAAGCAAAGCGCGGATGGAACAGACTGGCACACTTTCGTGAAAGCTGCGCATCTGGCTGACTGTGTTGACCTCGCCAGGCGAGAATTTGAGGCGCTGAAAGATTCGATCTCGGTCGACCAGCACCCCAATATATTAGCGGCATTGGAACAAAGCGGCGTCCAGACATCTTCCGCTGAGAAGAGCAACAGTCTTGATGTCCAAGCGGTTTTTGCGGAGCTCGAGAAGATCAACAACGACTTGCAGATGATCGACGAACAGACGAAACATCGCCCAGGTGTACAAGACTTCAACTCCCAGCAGCTTCCCATGACCCTCCTATTTTACCGAACAGGCATCGATATTCCGGAGACAACGGCAATTGAACTGTACGATGAGCTCAGCACCGAACAAGCGCCGACTAGACAACTAGAGGACGGAGAAGAAAGCAGAACTGACGCAAGCGTATCGCCTCCAACCTCTACGCCTCCCGTACCAGACACCTTTGATCGAAGTGCACCGCATAAGTCAACACAAACTAACATACCACTGGGAAGGCTACGCTTCGACAACTGGAAGACCATGAACTGGCTTCTCGGGCAGTCGGCGGCGAACGACCAGGCGTATCTCAGGCTTGTGGACAAAGCCATCGCTGCCGGTACCGTGCCTCCTCAGCGGAATGCCAACATCAACATTGATGATGTAGATGAAGTGGGTAGTTACGGGCTCAGTGATGTGATTGAAGCGGATGAACGGGCTGCGTCGCAACACGTTGTGAGCGAGAACGACTTGCAAGACTGGAGGAAGACGATACTGGCGCTTAGAGGGAAAGACAGCTGAGGTATACGGTGGTGCTGAAGCGATGTACCGACTGCGACATGTCGAATCGCAAGCTGTTGACAAGGGGCTCGAGGAGCCGATTTTGCTCGACAACAAACGTATCATTTATGTACGATACCTTTTATGACGAGGCGTCCAACCACGGCGCGATGCCGGCTACTCACCTCAGCACTGGTCAAAGAAGACCACTGTGACACGTCTCCGTTTGCACCTCCGCAATTACCCCATACCTTACCCGTCCTGCCAATATTGACGGCAGCACATTGTGAGACACCCTCAGCCCCTATATCTACACTCCGTCACTTGAACATCAGCCGTTCGTGATATCATTATCCGGACGATGAACAGCCGTAAGCATTGACTCGCTATACGACGTACGTCAGCGTCTCACTCCATCGAGAAACTCAATTTCCGCGGCTTGAATCGTGCTTCCCCCCCCCCTGCGGAGGTGTCGACGGCGCCTCGCGTGGAAGCGTCCCACAAAGATCACACCCCCTGTAACGCCTTGTCACGCCAACGGCCGGAAGCGCGGAGAACATCCCGGCACCTAGATCCCGCTTTTGGGGATCTGAAGACGAGATTAGAAAGGACGGGGGTCAAAGTGTGGGATGTTACTTCGCGGGCTGCCACGTTTTACGCGATTCCTACACGGAAGATACGATCCTATCGCTTTTATCCTGGCTTGTTATTAGCGATTGTAACGCGACACATGGCGGCCTGTCGTGGTCAAGGCGAGTTGATGAGTCGTGTGCTGGCTTCCCACAAACAACAACCTAAATTCCCGTCGGACGCACGACGCTGATCGAATCGTGGTTCTCGGGATTTGTGATCGACAACCGGCAGTCCAGGCGTCAAGGTGCCATTCCAGAACCGATCTCCCTTTCTAGCGGTGAAGCGCTGTCAAGCTAGCCTCTGGCTAATCCGTGGACGCCCATTCCGCGCCGACGGGTGACGGTGGAAGTCTGCGACGCTCTGCGACCAGCCCTGTCTCTTCTGGAACAAACGAGTCGGAGGCTTCGAATCCCATTCGTCGTCGCCCTTTGCGTTAAGGTTGCGAGATCCGGGCGCGGAGGGCGGCCCTGCATTCTGCTACCGGTCCAGAAACCTTGTCGTGACAAACGACTCATCCACGTATAACTCCGTACGGGGGAGACGCGGAGGTGTGACATGACACAGTAAGGTATCAGTGCTGATGTAAGGGTTGCAGTTGGGTGAGGTGGTACTTAATCTTGTTGATTTGTCTTATCTTTTTCTTGATTGCTCTTCTGCTTTTATTCCTCAAAGGTCTGCTCAACACTTCTATACTGTCGTGCCTGTCTATCAACTTCGTCACATACCAGCTTCGGATCAGACGAACTCAACGTACTCTCACACCTACGAGCGACTTGCGTCAACACCAGATCTGCTAGCCAGTACCATCAGCTACCACTCAACTCGCGATCTTCGACACAACATCAAATCTTACTCCACCCTAAAGAATTCAACAATGACCTCCACCATGCCGCTGCCTCAGTCGACCGACAAACTCCCCCGCAACGACTCCTTCTCGACCAACGACATCACCAACGCCTTCAAAGCCTCAGCAACAAAACCCCGCAACCACCTCTCCCTGAAAGTGGTTCAGCAAGACGAGACCGCCGTGCCACCACCTTCACCGCACGAGTCGAGGCCGGCGTCTGCGTATGGGCATCGGGAGGTGCGGAGATGAGAGTAATCGATCTCGCAGTGAGCGGATGATCAGACACTTAGATGAGGCGTCAATGGGTTATTGGTTGGCCGAGCTAGAGCATGAGGTTGGGTGGCATCTTTTGATTTGTATTTTGTCCTTAGCAAGCGAGCATTTTCGGGATATCAGATTGGGAAGGCGCACGACAAGTTAGCGACGCTGAGTAATGCTGCATTCGGACGACGAGAAGGAGTGGCAGTTCTATAATGCTTGAATTGGATGCAGCTGGTATTGACCAGGGAGGACCACCGTGTGCCTCTGTCGCCCTGTTAAGTATATGTTGCTAAATACCATAGCTCCAACGCAAATCACACACCATTAACCACCACCTCACCATTGCCTCTCCAACCACTCCTCCGCCTCCTTCTCCGCAACCTTCTTAATCGCATACCCAATCCTCGAAAAATGCACCCTCCCCCCATTCCCCAACACCACCACAATCTCCCTCCTATCCAACCCCACCAACCGCCCCCTCTGCGCCATATTCCCCGGCCTCGTATCATCCGTCGTAACCACATCCACCACATCCCCCTCACACACCCCCTCCAGATTAGCCTCCACGCCCAGACTTCTTGTCTCCGCGTACGACTGCGCCAGCACCCTTCTACTCGCTTCCTCCCCACTAATCTTCTCCCGCTCGTTCTCAGGCGTGTGGTCCTCGAACCTCTTCAACCACGCGTGGAGTTTCGGGTACGAGGCCGCGCCCATCCCTTGCCCATCCATAGAGCTGTAGGCGATAGTCTCGAGCGCGAACTTAGGGATCCAGACGACCTGGAGGTCGGCGATGCCGGGTTTCTCGCCTGCGATGAAGGGTTCGTCCCCAGCTAGGAATTCGTTCTCGATGATATCCAAGAACTCCTTAAAAGCCTCGATGTTACTCGGTCGTGTCTCTCTGTAGTCCTCTCTCCCCATCCCGCCAAATAGGTCCGCTCGATCCTTCACCATCACCTCATTAAACACCGTGTCCGGGAGAATATCGAGCAGAACCCAAAACATCCGGTACCCAAACGCTTCGTACGCGTAATCTGCTTTCCCCCTCACCAACGCTTTCACCCCTGGCTCATCTTTAAACAGATCCAGGATAGCGGGCAGGAAGACGCGGTTATCGCAGTAGACATCTTTCCCAATCGAATTGACGGGGATGCGGCGGTAGGTTATGCCTAGGTCCTGGAGGATAGGGCGCGGCTGGACGAAAGGCTGTTCGCAGATCTTGTAAGGGATGTTGCAGAGGTTGAGCAGGTTGCGGGCGCGTTGGGCGTTTGGGGCGTATTGGTAGTCGAAGAGGATGATTTCGGGGACGGCCATGTTGGAACAGGAGTGGTAGTACTAAGAGGATAAAGAGGCCTCGGAGCGAAGGCGGATTTCTTTTTCGGCAGGAGGAGAGTAGGGGAGGTGTGGTATGGAAGAAAGGTGACAGCAGAGTAGTTTGAGCTGACTTACAGTGCCTTGCAAGAAGAAGTGGGATGGCTGATACTCTTACCGTGGATGTTTCTGTTTTTGATGAGGGCTGTGAGGGTGTGTTCAACCCCTCCCTCGCAAAAGTTCCATTTCGCCGCCAGTCTAGAATGACAGAGATTGATGATCGAAGCTCGAGAATATGGTTTTGCGGAGACAGTGCCGACGTAGAGGGGGACGTAGCTTGACGTAGATGTCGATCATACAGCCGACTCGAAGCTCGACGCTTAGGATGACATTGAACCTTCGATCTTCTTCATGCTACCATCTCGCATTAATATCCAAGCACGATAGATGCCTGTACATGCTCCGGTAAGCAAGACAAGTCCACCTCATGTAGCTCTGTCCTTCCCTCAAAAGCAACGTAAGCACCCCTTCAACCAACCCACTCCCCCCTAACCATCCCGCGTTTCGTCCACCCATCGTACTCCACCCACCCCACCTTCTTTCCGCGCCCCTGCCCCTGGCCTCTCCCCCTTCCACCACTTTCCACCAACCGCCCCGGGTTCACCACACAACACCCCTCAAACACCAGCGCAAAAGCCTCCATCTCCGCATCCGCCAGCACCAGCGTATGCGGCAGCGGATACAGCCCCAGCGCCGAAGGCGTGTAATCCCAATGCGTCGGTCTCAAACTCAAAGGGAAAGGCGAGAGCGTGGATTGCGGGAGTAAGGTGAGAATGAGCTTTTTGGCTTGTTGGGTGGCGTAGGATTCGGCGGGGGTTTCTGCGGAGGGGAGGATGGGGGGGTCGATGGGGATGGGGTCGTCGACTTGGTTTGTGTTGGAGGGAGAGGCGTCTTCGGCGGGTGGGGAGGAGGGGAGGGCGTCGGACATGACTATGTCGCCGTCTGGGTCGTTGAGGGCGGTAAGTGCGGCTTCTGCTGGGGGTGGTTGCGGTGAGTCTTTCTTTGTGGCTTGGCCGATACGCACGGCGCTTCGTCGGAAGCGGCCGGAGATGTCGTCGCGGAAGACGCAGACTTCGTGTGCTGGGCCGAACAAGCTTAGTCGTGCTGGGCTGCTGGTCCAGATTGCTTCGCCTTTCGCTTCTGCGCCCTCCTTTGCGTTCGCAAAAGCACGCTTGATGCGGCTGGTGAAGAGGTCCGGCACACCATCCCGCGGTATGAGTGTAGAGGCACCAGCCGAGAACGCGGAAGCCCAGGGGTCGTTATCTCCTGGTACAAACACGAATGTCGAGTTTCGCAGCAGCGATGGGAAGTCTGACAGAAGAGCAGCGAGTTCGTTGAACGCTTCTTTGTAGGCGATGCTGTCCGTGTCCCTTGTTCCTGTCAATGCGGCGGCGGAGAGGAAGTTGCCCATGAGAAGGAAGGTCATCGGTGGCGAGGAAGTGTACAGCGACAGAACTTTCCGCAATGCGAGCAGCGTCGCAGGTTCGTTCAGTGTCACCTCCGACATCACCACCATCTTCCTGCGATCCTCCTTCTCGGGTGCGGTGAGTAGTCGACGCTCTAGTCGACGCATCCTGATCCCTACTGCTCTCTCCGACCCTGTGCCCAGGAAGTCTGTCCAGCCGAATCCGCCTCCAGATTCTCCAGCCCCGAGACTTGCATCCCTCTTCTCTACAGGAGGTCCGCCAATGCCAAAGCCGATGAATCGTCCGCCAATCGTGCCGCCCACACCTCCAGTGTTGCCGAGACCAGAAGATCCAGCTCCACCCCAGTCTTCTTCGTAGACGCCGTCCACCAGCACAATCATACCAGGGCAGAAGTAGGGTTGTCCATTCTCGTCGGTGCCGCCTTGGAATGGTGTGGCGTGCTCCAGAGAGATGCTGATGCTACCACTTGGGTCGTTGAGAGCGAGCGTACCGGTGGGTGCGACTATAAGCTGGCCCAGCAGCAAGTGAGAGGAGCCACCACGGCCGAGAAGATTGGCCACAGGGGTGATCTTGTAATTCGTTGCCGTGCCGCCTCGATCCTTGCGTGACTTCTGAAGTGCGGCAGAGAAGGAAGGTGCTTGGAAGGCTTCGTTGCGGAGAAGTCGTTGGTGGATGATGTTGTATCGTTCTCTGAAGATGGCTGTCTTGTGCGAGGGTGGGGGGAAGGGGCTGGCCTTAGTCGTTGCGGGTACAAAGTGCTTCTTCTCAACGTCGTAGCTGAACCGCGGCTGGTCAAAAGCGGAGACGACTTTGAGCCAGGCTCGTGGGTCATTGGTAGTCTCCTCGTCGATGTCATCCTGTTCGTCGTTGGCAGTATCGTCGACATGCAGCTTGCTCAGGCCAAAACTACTGGTCCTTCCCTCACTACCGAGACTCGGTCTCCGCAGGCCTCTCATGCCAGCCTTGGTGAGGTCGGTGGCGTTGTCATTATTAGCGAAAGCAAAGCTGCTTTGTCGGCTGATGTTGCTGCTGCCCTTGCGCACCAATCCTACTCTGCCTCCACTCATACATCCCTCGAGCGTTTTGAGAATGCCTCGTAATCTCTCGCCATCGTCGACTATGACAGCGCCGCCCTCTGCCTTCCACAACCTCGCAGATTCCTCCAACACCTTCTCACCCGTCCCCTCCTCCCTCCATCCTGTTCCGCAGTGTCGGCCGATGAATGTCGCTAAGCCTTGCAGCGCTGAAGCATTGAGGGTGAGGCTGTGTTTCTTGGTGAATGTCCGGAAGGCGAGTGGTCGGAGCGTTGCAGGAGGGAGGATGATGGGCAAGATGGTCGGGATAGCTGGCTTGAAGGCAGGCGCGGGCGGCGGTGGCCGTTGGGCGGGGATGGGGTGGAGCGGTGTGCCGAATGCTGGCGAGGATGAGAGGACCGCATCGAGTGGTCGTTTGAGCGTCTCCATCGTATCCTCTTACTATTATGTGTGGTTTTGTACGAAGGTGTAGTTATTCTCGATCCTCCCTGCCGAGACGCGCTGGGAAGACGCGTTTGAGAGTGGGGGTCGCGTATAGCACTTTCTACACCACCGCCACAACCATAACTACGCAGCATCTCACACCACCATATCCACCTCCATCGACATCACCATGACCTTCCAACCCCACGACGCGGCCTCCACGTCCGATACGCAAGTGACGATCGACTTCGCTGATAAGATCTCCAAGCTCAAAGACCGCGCCACCCAGCAGTACTCTCTCAAACACTACCCCGCCGCCGCAGAACTCTACAGTGAAGCCGCCGAGATCCAGGATCAGCTCAATGGCGAGATGAACCCGGACAACGCCGACCTGCTGTACCAGTATGGGAAGTGCCTATACCATGTAGCTGTCAGTAACAGCGATGTGCTAGGTGGGAAGGTGGCGAGCAGTGAGGAGCCGAAGCGGAAGAAGAGGAAGACGGGGAAGAAGACTGCAAATGGCGAGGGAGGTAGTAAAGCTGTTATTGGGGAGGCGATGAAGAGTGCAGAGCAGGACGGCGAGCAGGTGAAGGAAGAGGTCAAGACAGAAGACGCAGAGACAACACCAAGCAAACCCTTCTTCCAAATCACAGGCGACGAGAACTTCACCGACGACGAAGACGAAGCCGACGAAGACGCAGCCGCAGACGCCGAAGCAGAAGAAGAAGAAGACGACTTCGCCATCGCCTACGAGATCCTCGACGTCGCACGCGTCCTCTTCGAACGCAAAATCGACCAGTTGAACACCGAGCCCTGGACGACCCCAGAGCAACAACGCCAGATCCACGAACGGCTAGCAGACACCCACGACCTGCAAGCCGAAATCAACCTCGAGAACGAACGCTTCACCGATGCGATCAAGGACACCCGCGACGCGCTGGCCCTCAAGATGGCGCTGTATCCGGAAGAAAGCAGCCTGCGCGCTGAAGCGCACTATAAACTCTCCCTTGCGCTTGAATTTGCGTCTGTGACCTCTACCGTCGACGAGCCCGCTAGCGTGGAAGGCGCTGCTATAGCTCAAGTAGATGAGACGATGCGCGCTGAAGCTGCCTCGGAGATGGAGTTAGCGATCGCCTCCTGCAACGCGCGCATCGCGAAAGAAACGATCCACCTCATCTCCCTCGAGCTGGCGAAGCAAGCGGAGCAGGCACGCAGTATCGCCGACGTGAAGGAGATGGTTGTGGAGATGCAGCAGCGGCTGCTGGACCTGCAGAACCCTGCCGTTTCGCTTTCGGGGATGAATGCGACAGGGATGGAAGGCGATGGAGCGGATGCGGTGAAGGGGATGCTGGGGGAGTTGTTGGGGGAGAATGCGGCGGGGAGGAAGAAGAAGATCGAGGAGGCGACTGCCGGGGCGAATGATTTGAGTGGGATGGTTAAGCGGAAGAAGAAGCCGGTGGAGTTTGCTGCGGTGGCGCCATCGGTGGGCGATGCGATGCTAGAAGGAAACGGAAAGGCGAAGAGGAAGGCGGAAGAGGTCGACGACGAGGGTGTGAATGGGAATGGGAAGAAAGTCAAGTTCGAGGAGGAAGATGCTTGAAACAATGACGATCGGATGTTCACGTCCGCTTGAATTCAGAGGAGGGTCATCGGGTGTTTGAGCGTTGTTCATTGCACGGTATACCCTAGTTTCGAGTCCTTGCTATCCTTTCGGCTTGTGCAATGTCGCAAGCGATATGTCCACTATCAACGACCTATCAAACACATTCATCAACAAAGTCTGCTCAATATACATTCAACTCTGTGTCATTTCTGTCCAACCTGTATCATATCCCTACCCCTGCCGCCGCTCCACCCGTTCCCTATGAACGCGATTCCGCAAATGCACCTCGAAATCCTGCACCACCTGCCCAGGCGTCGCCGTATACAACTTGCCCGGACAATCGTTACACCGCAGCCGCGGCGCGTACACGAATTTCACTCCTTCCGGAGCTGACGCGCCGGGCTCGAGCGCGTGCTTCTCGACTGCGTTGGTGAGGCTGTTGAGCATGTAGGGTCGCATCACGGGCTCGAAGTCGGAGTCCGGGTGTGCGGCGCGGAGGGCGGTGATGGCTGTGCGGAGCCATTGGGGAGGAGGGGGCTGCGAGGAAGAGGTCAATGGGAGCTATGGAGGGGCTCCCTGCGGGGAGGGGGAAAGAGTAGCTTACGGGTGTCTCGTCGGGGTGCGGCCAGTGAGGGGATTCGGTGCGGCCTTGGTCGTCGTATATGATGCTCGGAGGTTGGCTAGCACGGGCAGTGGAGGTGGCGCGTTGGTGGGCGCCGTTCGGTTGCGGTGTGCTTCGTGCTGGAGGGACGGACTTCGGCGTGGGCGCCGATGGTCCTGGTGCTGCTCCTTTGATCGGTGTGATCATCAGAGGTGGTTGGGATGCGTAGCCAGAAAGCGGGTACTCGCTTGCTCGTTTCTTCGCGCGGTACTCATCCCACCAGGTCTTCAGCTTCATCTTGCCGATCCGCAGCTTCACGATCAAAGTCTCGTCTTCGAGCACGCTCTCGTCGCGAAGCATGCTGCGGCGGACAGATGTGCGTGGTTCAGGAACTGCGAGTGTCTGCGGGTCAGGCGTCACTGAGCGCCCATAGTTGGCACGCATGGCCGCTTGTGCTGCTGAAGCTGCACCGCGCATGCCTCTTGTTCGAGCAGTAGTACCAGTATTGACCACAGAAGGTGCCGGCGAGTCAGCACCAGATTCTTCGCTGTCCAGATCCTCAGAGTCAACATCGCCACCATCCGCTCTCGCTCCAGCGCGTCGCGATGCTCGGCTTTTCCTCGCCTTCGTAATGCCAGTCATCTCCATCGACTCCGCCGCTCCAGGAATCACAGAATGGACAACAAGCGAGCGAACCGTCCTCTGTCGCTCTTTCAGATCAGGCAAAGCAGGACCGCCTCTCCGATTAAGCTGCCGCTTCTGCGCTCGGTGTTCTCGCATCATCGAAGTCTCGGTACGTTCCAATTCCGCCTCGCTCATCTCGAACATGAACGGCGACCACTCCTTCTGTGCTTGGTGAGGACGGAAAGCACTAAAGATTGGTGCTGGTAAGAAGCTATCTCGCACATCTGGATCTTCGACTGGTCGGCCATCGAAGCAGTGGTTCGTCAAGTAGAGGCTCTTCGTATACAGCTGACTCTGCTCCCGGATTGTGTGTGCAATCGCGGTAGTGAACTCTCCAGAAAGTGCGTTCTCCCACGCCATCTGCCGTGCGAACTCCTCCGGAGAGTTGTGCGGGTTGTTGATGTCCCACTCAAACTGGTCAACCAGTGTGATCCGCCCGATAGTAATATTGAGCTTGATCAAGATCCGCATCTCATCATCCTTGTGCTCGGCATATGGTCGCTGAGACTCCAATGGCCCGTCCTCGACAATGATATGAGGGTAGAAGTTGTGTATCTGATCGTGCATCTCCGCCTTCACCTGCCTCGCGACCTCGTGAGTGGCTTCAGGCGGGATCTTGAGGTCTTCGAGCAGATATTCAATATATTGGTCCTGCGAAATGAGCTTCTCGTGTAGATTCCAGGTAAAGGTGTCTCGCAACCGCAATTTGTCCAGTTCAATGTCCAGCCGGATAGGTACCAACTCTTCATGCTGCTCCGCTTGCTGCGCGTTGTCCTTCCGTGGTATGTGCAGATCTCGCGCTCTTCGGCCTTTGGGCGCAGGACGCGCCGCCTGGTATACGATCTTCGTTTGTCCATCGGTCGTACCGTTGCCATAGCCCTGGTAGCCCGGTCCGAACACAGCTCCAGGTCGAGTCTGTCGGATCTGCCGAACCTCGCCTGTGTAGTAGTCCTTCTCCAAGTCTTTCCACTTCGATAACCTCCGGGTCTGATATGCCTGGTCGTTCATCGCGACACCGTGCATGAGGTCGCGCTGGATGTAGCGGTCCAGGAGGATGTCGTTGTGCTGCTTCTGGTCTTCCGATGTGTCCTGACTGCTCCCGGCCTGGCTCATCGGTAGTTGTGTGCCATCGCGCGAGCGCTTCCTGCTTAGCTGTGGACCACCGTTCGCCTGCGCTGGTCCGGTCGGCGTATCGTTTTGCGCTGTTGTAGCCATTGGACCAAATCCCGCCGCGGCCATAGTCTCCTTTGCTCTCTGCTTGCCCTCTCTGATACTGTCCTGGGTGGTCGAACTAGGTCTGGAATTATCGCTTATGGCACTCCCGCCATTCTCATTCGGTGTTCGCACAGCACCAGCGCCTCCGTTCCGTTGATCTTCACTCGCATGCGCTTCGTTAGAGGAGCCGTTGGAGTGGTGTTGCTGGCTTGGCGGTTGGTGGCCGGACATGGTCAAGGTGTGGAGGTGCGGAAGGGGGGTTGGTGAAGACGAGGAAGGCGCGTCGCATCAACGCTGCACTCCGTCATCAACAGCAGCTATTCATCATAATTAGCATCCATCATAACTCCACACCCTCGCTTCCTCGTCAACGCCGAGCCCATATCTGAGGAGACACAGAGACCGGCAGGTGAGGTCACGTCAAAGCGGCCGCATAAGCAGAGCGAGACCGTGCAGGGGGTGGGGAAGAGCACAGAGAGAGTAGGGTCGGACATACAGTACCTCATACCAGCGCAGTGTAATTAAAGACAGTTGCTGGGTCACGCGTCTGTGTCAACACTGCGCGCGCCTCATCAGAAGTGCTTATCCGAACGACGGGCGAGGGGATCATTCGCAGAGGCTGATGAGACGCGAGCTTGGCAGCACCCGATTGGGTTGGAGGACGTCTACTTCACGTTGTACCCACCCTACCCACCCTACCGCAAGTCCACAGCGAGGACAATGTTACTTGTTCTGCACGCACACTACCACCAATCGTATAAGCTCGATTGGTAGTAATAATGCCGGTCACACGTGGTTGTGGCACAGGTTCTGACCAAAGGAGTCGAAGGAGTCGGCTAAAGATGCTTGCACGGCGGCTAGGAACTCCATGATCAAGTCGAGAAATGTTGGGTAGAAGGATGAAGTCGAACAAACGAATTGCTCTTGGTTTCCGAGACATATCCCAATTGAACCCCCAACGACCATGGCAACCCCGTGACGCCTCAAACGCACTCGCCATGCTTTTGCAACAAACACATCTCGTGCACTTGACTCCCTCCATAGCGCTTTGGTCGTACATGCCTTGCAACGGCCGTCTCCTCTCGTGATCATCTGCCATCGACGCCGTGCCACCTGCTTGCTGTTGTTGCGAATGCTGTCGCTCAATCGAACGTCCGAATAGATGAACGTACTCTGCGAGCACAACAGAGCCGATCCATGATAGCTTCTTCAAATCTTCTCGCCATCGTAAGAAAGCAGACCTAGAGCAACGAGTCCAGCCGTGTGAAGACACTCAAACACGCAGCAACAACCTAGATCTCTCATTAGCACAGCGCACTCCATGCTCGCCACCACCATCAAAACCTACCTCCAACTGCAACTCCTTCTCCTTAGCCCCATTAACCTCCTCCCTCGTCACCGCATCCAAATTCGCCCCAATCGCCGCCCCCGTTCCGCCCGCCCTCTTCCCAAACGGCCACTGCGAATACTCCGCCAACAGCTCATCCACCTGCGCAAAAGCCCTCTCCCGCGCCTCATGCGTCAGCGTCACCAGCGCATTCTCCAACACATTCGCCGCGTACGCTGCACACAACATGGCAATCGTGCGCAGATACCTGAACTCCATCTCCTCGGGCAGGAAAGGGGTCGGGGCGAGCACGACGGTGCGCTGGGTGAGGACGGTGCGGACACGGCGGCGGAGCTCGTCTTTGGCGCCGCCGTCGGCGACGGGGTGGGTGGCCATGTCGAAGAGGAGGAAGTTGCGCTTTTCGGTGCGGAGGATGCCTTTGTCAACGAGGCCTTTGGCGAGGCGTTCGCGGACTTGTTTTAGTTGGTAGCCGATTTTCATTAGGTTCCAGGTTTCGCCTGTGCATATCATATCAGCATGCCGTGACCAACATACGTCCCTGTCCGGCTGTTCTGAACACAGGTTGTGGAGGGAAAAACACAACTCACCGCTCATCAAATCAATCCAACTACTAACGCTCATCTTCTCACTACTCTTCATCATCTTCAACGCCTCATCCAACAGCACCTCCCCCGTCAACGTCTCATCCACCACCTCAATCACGCGATCCGCCAACGGGAACCTTCTCCTCGAACTATCCTTCTGCATGCTAATCCTCCCCCTGAACGCCAGCTCAATCACTATACACCCCCGCAACGCGTAGCTGATATTATCGTTCCAGAAACTCAGGTACCCTTGCTTGTCCTTCAGTCCTAGAAGTAGAATCTCCTCCATGAGCGTGAGTTTGGGCTGCTTGTTCCGCTCCGCGCTCTCGCTGATGTCGCGCGGGTCGAAGGCGATTTTGTGGCCGTTGGCGCCGGAGGTCTCGTAGCCGGTTTCGGGGGAGCGTTGGTCGGTCTCTTTCTTGGGGACGGGGGAGGAGACGCGGGGGGTGTCTGGGTCGTCTGTCGTGGTGCCGCCGGCGCCGCGGCGGCGCGTCAGGCCGCTTGTGCCTGACGCCGAGGCCATTGTGGGAGGGAGAGGGTGGTCTTCAGCCTAGTATAGTGGGCGGAAGTTTGAGCGGTCGTTGTGGGGACGACTGAGTTTGTGGTCTGTGGAGGCTGATTTGGGATTAGGCGGACACTTTTGGGCGGGAGTTGAAGATGAGGGGAGCGTAAAGTGGAAGTGTTTGTGTTCGTGAGTTATGGTATCGCCGGGGTCGAGTGGTCTAGCACGGTATACTTGTTGTAAAGGAAGAGTGTTACAAGAGCATGTGAGGTCGCCGTTGATTATTCGGGCCAGTCTGCCAAGACATCGCCATTGAGCACCATATTGCAAGACAAACAAGTAGGAAACATAGGCACTGCTGCTCATCATGTGGTAGAGTAGATAGTACACGTTTATCAGACGCCGAATGGCCGGGCTAGCATGTACAATATCGACCCCGATCTAGCAGTTGCCCAGGTCACGCGCCTCCTCCCATCGCCTCCGCCTGCTCAATACTCCGCATCTCGGTCTCGTTTTTCGCTCAGTGGGCTGGAATGAAGTTAGCACATAGTCTTGGGTGCGGCAAGAGTACTTGTACCATCTGGTTGCGCCATGATGTAGTCCACGGCTTGGCTCACTGCAAGATATTAGCTGCATCCTCTACCCAAGCCATTGATCACCAACATACCGCTGTGGATCGCATCCGCCTCCTTGTCTGGGATCTCGATGCTGAACTCCTGTTGTACTATCAGCACTGCGCTCCGTACTCCCAGTGTGCTTTCATCATACCTCCTCAATCGCCATCACAACCTCCACAGTGTCCAAGCTGTCCAGTCCGAGATCGTTCGTGAAGTGTGACTGCGCCGAGAGCTGTTGCAAGGTATTAGAGCCTTTTCTCGCCTCACATGATCATACCATTCGTACCTTGGATGGATCGCTGACCTGCACAATCCACATCATCAGTATATACCGCCATTGTTAATGCATCTCCATCCATACCTTGTCAAAATTCTTCAACAGATCCATGATCCTTCCTGTGACCTCCTCCTGTCCCAGACCTGAGCCAGACGCATAGCCTCGTACGGCAGATATAGAGAAGGCCGGGGTGGATATTCTCGTTGTGATGAAGGGGGTGACGGCGGGTCTCCGTACGGCGGGCTGGTATGCGCGTGTGCTGGCTTGAGCGAGGGTTCGCGCGGAGCGGAGGACGGCGGTTCGAAACATGGTGGGGATGTTCTGGTTCGGGGATGAACGATGGTGATGGAGGCGATCTGGGTGTTTGGATGGATGAAGCTGTTTCCAGAGCTAGAGGCATCCGGAGAGCCGCACGGGCCACTCTTCCGCGACTTGGTCGACATGGACTTCAAACTTTCCAAGTCCTATAGGGATGACACAGATGGCAACTCGGGTTCTATGTATTACTGCTTCTACCATCTTCTGTCAGTTCGACCTATCGAGACGATATCGGACAGTTCGCATATATCAGCTCTGCTGCCCTAACAAACCCTACCTGTTTTCTCCTGTAAGAATGACATCGCCCCAGTCTCGTGCAGCATGTACGCTCCAGCCTCACGCCCTTCTGCAACGCATACAATATATGAGGTAAGTATCTGGAGTCCACACCATTCATTTACAATGCCTCTCAATCGTACTTGTACAATCTCTCTCAAACGTACTTTTCACTCTCTCATCGTCAGGTCTCGGCCCTCACTGACCTCAACTCAACACCATGACACCTACCACACCATCAACCCTCTTCAACGTCCGGAACTCTCGCTTGAAGGGAAGACAATCGTGATCACTGGCGGCGGGGCGGGCATTGGCCGCGGCCTAGCGAACGCCTTCGCAGATGCTGGTGCAAGGACTGTCGCCCGAAGTCATCACTGAAGCCGATGGAGAGGACTGGTGGAGAGCTTTCGAGGTGTGTGTAATACATCGTCTACTCTCACCTAAGGACGGTAAGCCACGAACGACCCACTGGCTGATCTCCGGAACAAGGTCAACGTAAAAGGCACCTTCAAAGTTGCCCAATCCTTCCTCTCCACCAAAAACTCCGAAGCAACCTTCATCAACATCTCCGCAGGCTCGATCCAAGTCCCCCATCTCTCGGCCAAGCTCTCCGCATACAACGCAAGCAAATTCGCGGCTCTAAAACTCGTTGAGACGTTAGGGGTGGAGAACCCAAGTCTGTACGTCGTGAGCATGCATCCGGGCGTTAGTACGTTGCCCCTTCCAGGTTGTCCATTGCGATGTCATCGCGGAGAGCGACTGCTGACAAGCCTTCAAGTCCAGTTCGAGATGAGCGGCAAAATCGGCCTGCACAAGATCTTTGATGCTCCAGAACTTCCGGGCCACTTCGCGGTCTGGCTCTGCAGCGAGGAGGCAAAGTTCCTGCGTGGGAGGTTCGTTTGGTGTACCTGGAATGCCAGCGAGCTGTTGGCGGAGAGAGCCATGTTCGAGGCGAACCCTCTACTCACCACGGCAAATTGTATTGGATGGCCATATAGTCCGTAGCCTAGAAAACTCATGCAAATCGTTGGCTTCCATAGTAGAAATCGCAGGTGGAAGATACACCAAGATATCAGGGACGTAAAGGTACTGTACGCTATGCTAAACAGCCAAGCAAGCATTTTGCACAATGCACCGGCCTCGCCGTGCTGGCTACAATACACCTCAGCATGTCCATCCCTCGCTAATTCAAGCACATCAACAATCTGTGATCGAAGCCATGTGAAGGACATCTTCGATGGTGTTGTGTAAGACGGCGCTGCAATACGCCATCCGCCTGTCAGCCCGCCAAGAATCCTGCAAGGAGCTGCGGCCCGTGAGACCTTGTCTTACACCCCAAGCAGGCGAGCGAGTGTCAGACGTTTCAGCTTTGTGCTGCCGTGGCGTGCTAATCTGCCACATATGTGCCTGAACTCAGGACCTCGCTGGGCAGTCTCAGACACATGGTTTCGTACCCTCCGCTTCTGACCAACACTCAGCAGTAACCTCCGATCCTCAAAACTTTGATTCTGCCGCCTTGGTCGCTCAGGTCTTGCTGCCCTCGAGACGGCGACGAATGAGTTCCTGCAGCATCTGCAAGTCCTTCCTCTGCTCAGCCGAAAGCGGATCAGTCTGCTCTGACGCTGGAGGCGATGGTGGAATGGCAGCTGTCTTCGAGCGAGCCTTCTCAGCGTTCTCCGCTGCTGTCATGTCTTCAACGACCTCGTTCGGAGCTTCGGCCTGTTTTTGATTTATTAGCAAGCTGACGTCATGGATTCTGAGGGAGGGGTGGTGCAACTCACAATCAAGGTGCCAACCAAGTTCTCCACCTGATCATCGCCCAGAGAAAGATCTTTGTTCTCGCTGGCGAACTGTGCGAGGTTGAGCGCCATCTGCTTTTCGCGGAATGAACGCTTTGCGAAGTTGGCTTGTTCAAGCTGGCCGGGCGCTTGGGCGATGACGCGGGCTGTGTCGTACGCGTGCTCGCTCCTGAGCTGCTGAACGCGGGAGCTGACGTTTGTTGTTAGCTGTGAACATCTTGCGAGGGCGAGAAATGCTAGTCTTACCTCTTGACCTTGTCGATGAAGTCCAGCTTGATGCCCGATGCTGGCAGGCGAGACACCACACCTTGGTTCGCGGCCTCGTCATCGTAGAACTCAGACTCAGAGTCATCGCTCTCATCATCGATAACCACATCAACGACGCCGTTGTTGCGGAAACCACGGGTCAGAGAAGTATCCACAACCTTCGCGTTGCGAGGCTTGCGGATGTGTACTTTGCGAGCGACGTTGCGAGGATTGAGCAGACTCGTGTCGACGTTGCGCAGCTCGTGGTCAGCATGAAGCGGACACATCCAGTCGTGCACCTTCTGTCCGTCCTGATTCCGTGCCGGTGCGTTGGTGCGGGGTGGGTCCAGGCAGTCAAGATGCCAGTGCTCGCCACAGAAGTCGCATGGGATGATCATGCGGGTGCCACTTGACGACTTGCCACATGAGAAGCATAGTATCGTCTTGCCTTTGGCGTCCTTGACCTTGGTGTAGTCTGGCAGCTCATCGGTGTAGCCCGGTCGGTTCCTGTATGATGTTAGCAATTCTGCCAAGATCTGGGATTTCAGGCTGCTACAAACCTCGTGCGCGTGTTGACAGATTCGACAAAAGCACCGTTCTTGTCGCTGGCGACGCCTTCGAAGTAATCTCTCACATCCTGTGGCAGTGAGAAATTTGATGGATTGCGCTTGCGAAGGCTGCTGAAGAGCGGCGCGAACAGACCACGCTGTGGCTTCTCCGGTGAGTTCGTGATCGGGCGCTTCGCGACGCAGATGTAGCAGAACCACGGCTCGTTCAGCTCACTCGCATCATCGTTGAGCGGTGGATCCAAGCACGAGAAGTGAAAGGACCGATCGCAACCATCGCAGCACAAGAGGAAGCCGCTGCCGCCACAGGCAGAACAGAAGTCGTTGTTTTCGGAGAGCTGGTCGTGCAGTGTTAGATCGTACTTTGAATCGGCTTGAAGTATAGAAGGGGAGATGGGCGAAGGGAAATGATGCTGTGGATAATGCATGGGGGTGTTGGGATGTTGATGCAGGAGGGATTTGTTGTGGGAAAGTTCGTGTGGTGAAAGTCGGCAACCGGAGATTTAGCGCGCTGTTGCGCGTTGTCTTACCTCTTCGTTGTCATCATCGCCAATCGGGCTGTCCCTTCCTGCGCCACTCGCTCCTGGCATAGCACTGTAGGCTGCAAGTGGTTTCTTCTCGGGCCTGATGTTACAGATACTGGTCAGCGTATGCCTTATGATTTCTCGTGTTTGGGTAGCATGTGAGGCTTTTTGAACAGCCCCGCAATTTTGCAGCAGGTAAATGGTTTCTGTCCACAGCGCATTCCACCCACCAAACACGCAAAGAAAGGAAAGTGTGCTGCTGCAGTGCGTGAAGTGAGGTCGTCGTCGTGCGATGGCTGTTTGCGTAGCACAAGATAGGAGAAATGCACTTACGACTGCTTGGTTTTTGCCTTCTTGCCGAAAGCTTTTGCTGGTGCCTTCAAGACTTGCGGAGTGCCCTGCCGTGATGAAGCTGGAGTAGAGAGCGGTGAATCTAGATCAGTAGACACTGCTCTGCTCGCACTGCCACCTCCCAGGCGAGTGCCGTTGGTGTTGAGTGATAGTGATGGTGGCGCGAGGCTCGCATTCTTGCCTTCTCGCGCACGTAGTCGAGAGGCTCTGCTGTCGGCAGGCTCACGTACACTACTCTCTTCGTACTTTGCGTCGCGCGTGATGCCCTCGTTGAGCTTCTGCTTCTTAGCCGCCAGCACGCGGTCACGCTCGTCGTCTTGCAGCTCTGCATCGGCTGAAGAGCGTTTGAGAGTCCGATTCGGGGCAGCAAGGCTTCCGCGCTCTGCAGCGTGATCCTTAGCAGTGATAGCAGCGGGCTTCGCTGATGTGGTCGCGGCGGCGACAGGCTCATCCACGTCCATGTCGTCGTCTGGATTGGAAGTCATGTCGGTGAGTGAAGAATCGCTGGCTGGGCTGCCATCGCGGCGCTTGGTGGGTGAGACAGACATGGTAGCAGTTTGTCCGGATCGGTGGCGGTTTGGGTCTTTTGATGGAGATTTCCAACTGAGAGATACTTTTGGTTTGTAGATGTTAGAGGTTTCAGTCGAAGGTCGTGCGGAATATATTTCAAGTTCACGTGGTGTGAGGTTTGATGGCGATCGTAGCGGCAGTGATTGTGAGCCGTTTGTATTGTTCGGAAGGTCCCGCCGCGCCTGCCTTCTGGCTTCTGCTTCCTCTTTTAGCATCTTTTTGGCCACCTTCACGTGCTGTTGGAATTGCTTAGTCTCGTCTGCAGTGGCCTTTTGTGTGAGAATAGCTTGCATCAGTCTCATGAGTACGCCATTTTTGAGACTTTGCAGGTAGATTTCGTAGACAGCGTCCGCCAAGTCGGGCTTGCCACTCTCCACAGCACGCATCCGCGCCTCTTGAACGACGGCAGCGAGCTTGATGGGGTCGAAGCTACCTGGATCCGGAGGCTGAATTTTGGGTGGTGCCGCCATAGAGGAGGCGGGTTCACTACGACGCTTTGTGGCTCGAGACTTCCTACTGCGTTCCTTCTTCTTGCCATTCACCTTGGGCGCGTAGTCCGCATCGGCCTCATCATCGACGACTATTCGGGGCTGTGGAGACATGACGGCCTGAGTCTGTGCGGTTGTTGGTGTTGGTGGTGCTGGCGTGCCTTCCGGCGTCTCTTGAGCATCCAGACCTCCACCGGCAGCACTCCGTCCTAGCACTGACTTGCGAGCACCCTCTGCTTTCACTCTCGTCTTGACTCTCGCGTTTGGTGCTTCTCCAAGTGGCTGCATATGTTCCGCAACCCCGTAGTACGACACGCCGCCATGGTCGCGATAGCTGGGCTTGAGAGCCAACGCAGGCTCTGCCCACGCGCTGTCGGACATCTTCTCCTCCTTGATCTCCTTCGCAACGGACTCGTCTCGTTTTGCGGTGCTGCCGTTCGGGTCTCGGGAAGTGCTACGGTCGCGAAGTGTGCGTGCTCCGAGCATATTGTGTCGAAAGGAGCATGCGCCGCTGTACTTCTCCGTCAGCCGTTGCGTACCTCTCGAAGACAATCAAACATTACCAAGGGCGATGCAGCGCTTTATGTAGCGACTGTCTTGATTTTGAGGGCAGAGATCACGAATAGTCGCGTCGTCGTCTGGAGGTGTGATAGTCCTAGTGCAAGCCAACGAAGTTGCGGGAAGCCCTTCCTTTCACTCCGAAACGAAACTCGAGATCCCCCGAATCCGCAACGACTTCAGTACCACACTTCACACTTCAAGGTTCTCAGACGTTCTGCAGGATGAAGAGAGATTTGCCTTCCGTATTGCAGTCACAAACCAATACATTTTAGATAATTCGATTTGGCGGTAGTCGAGGTGCTCACACCTCAGTATCGCCACTCCACTTGTTTGCTTACTGTCACGGCAGCGGACTACTGGATGTCTCAGGCTTCACTTGACCCTCTCGTATCATCAAGCTACTTCATAATGCTATGGTATGCTTCGCCATGCTATGCTTTTGGCACTCTTCCGGAATAGTCATTTCTTCCGTTCGTGCTCGTCATCATCATCAGCCCCTGAATCGCTTGCCTGTTCGTGGTTCCACAGGAAACGGCATCGACATCAAAGGTACTGCTGCATAGGAGCCGCACTCAGTTCCAGCTCCAGAATACCTTCATCGGTCTGTCCGCACTCTCACTCGTCGTCAGAATCGTCGTCCGAGTCCTCATCCTCATCGTCCTCTTCCGGCTTCGCGACTGCTGCCTTCTTCGCGGGCTTCTTCTTCTTCTTCTTGTTCTTGGGTTTGGCACTGCTTGGCTTCGCAAGTGGCAGCTCCAGGATCTTGAGAATCTCCTCATCTGTGATCTTCTTGTCACTCTTCACCTTCTCCAGGTCTGTTGACGGTGGCGCAGCTAATCTCTGCAAACCGTTCTTTGTGATCGCTGGTCATAGTCAGTACTGGGCATTTACCTCAAACTGCAGATATACACATACCAATTGTGGTGTGGAGTCTGGCCACTGGCTCGCCGTCTGTTGAACCAAGGACCTCGTACTGCCGCACGACACCTCCACGCACGCACTCAACGATACCGATCTTGCCAGCACGCTCATCCTCCATCTGTCTCAAGCTGAATGGGAATGTGCCGAACCTCTTCTGGATCTCGGACAAGGTCGCTCTCGAGCTGGGACGCTTGAGGCCGTATGTAGTTGCCGTACGTCGGTGCAGCGTGGCACGGTTGGGCAGAGTCTTCACCTTTCCAGTACCAGTGCTGACACCGATCTCGACACCCCACACTTCTCCGACCTCCGGCAGACCTTCGCCCTTCGCACCGTCGCCTGGCGCAAGGATGATCTTCTTCTTGCTCTCAATATCGTTGCGGTCGAACAGCCAGCAGGTCGTGTTCTCCACCAAGTTGCACTCGTAGGATTTGGCAACCTTCTCCAACAGCTGCGAGATCTTCGACTGTGTGTAAGGGCGGACTCCACGAGCTTTCTTCTGCTCCTCCTCGCTTCCAGTAGTAAGCAGGCCCGGCGGCAACATCAGACGCAACATCAGCTCGTTGGCCCAATGCGTTGCCAGAATGAGATCCGCCGCGCGACCTGAGACCGTAACTTCGCCATCTGACTTTGGTTTTGCCAGTACTGTATCACAGACCACAGTGCCGAACCCATCTATCTGTGCTCCAAGCTGGATCTTGACTGGCTCGTTCGCTTTGAGCGTGACTGCTGCCTCTTCTGCATCGGATACTAGGGGAGTGTAGGGCGTGACGAAGGTGCTTGGAGAGATGGTGCAAGGGTTGGAGATGCCTTTCGAGATCTTCTTGCCCTTGTAGACCTTGGCGATCTCATCTTCGAGGAGCTTGTCGCCGCGCTGGCAGACTTCGAGAATTGTGGCACCTTCCACGCACCATGCTGCAGTACTGTTAGCAGGGTATTGAGTTTGCTGGGGAACTTGCTTACTAGATACGGTCTCGAGCACTTTCTGTGAGATCTGTGCAGCGGTCTTGTACTTGGTGAGGACATCTGGGTTCGACAGAGAATAGTCTGCGGTTTGTTGTTGTTAGCTGATGAAAACAACTTCGGAGCCGGTGTACGTACCGACGGGGGCGTTGTCTTCCGCCATTGTGGGTAGTGATTGGCGTCGATTTGTGCTGTGTTATGTCGTCCTCGAGTACCTGGCACGCTCGTGGTAAGGTAATGGTTTGAGTTCGTGTCGAGGGGAGCTTTTCGCACAGTGCGGATGGTGGGGCAGGAATGCAGGAATGAGATGGAGTCACTTCATCTGCTCTGATGAGTCCGAGCACGATACAACAACTGATTGCATCTGGGGGTAGTATCCAACAAGACACGGTCAGTGGATCTACCAAGGTACCTTAGTCGGTCTTACCTTGCACATAACAACAGTTGCGGCTAGATCACGATCTTCTTTCCCACTGTTTGAGCGTGTAAACCAGACAGTCTGCTCCATGATGACATGAAACGGCAGTCGCAAACGTGGGAGGCCTTTAGCTGATGTTACACAATATCATACTGATCACCTGCTTCAGGGTATGTAAAGCAAATATTCAGCAGCCTCGAAGTCGTGCTGACTACAACATGATCAAGGTCAAGGTGGTGCTTAGGCAGCGCCTTCAAGAATTATCTAGCAATTCGCCCTGTTCTTCTACAAACCAACTGTGATCACGCCTCACTGCTGATCCAACAGTCTTCACATGTCGTATCTGAAGGTCATATGAGGAAGGAGCGCACGTCAAGGGGTTTTGGATCAGAGACAAGGTTCGTGCCGTCCCTTCCGCACAGAGTTGGCGTGCTTCAGTATACCCGCCGAGGCGAGGCATACTTCACTTCGAAGATATATTCGTTCACTTGCACATCCTCCAAACCTCATGACGCCTTCTCTTTCACAATCCAGAACTGTCTGGACTCTTCCACCTGGCCGTCCATCTTCCTCCAGAACCCTTCCGCAAACCTAAGAAACTGGACCGGTTATCTCGCTCATGCTCGACTGCTTCCTCCCGTCGTTGAGAGAGGACAAATAACTAACATTTGATATCAGTAGTAAATGTGCGTGGTCACTGCTTTCAACATTGCCTCAACAGCCAGCCAGCCAGCCGCACAATGCCATATTGACAATTTCATTTGTTGTTACAACCGACCATCATTGTGCTAATACGCTACAATGCAGGAGCATCCGAGAATCCGCTTCCGGGGCCGATCGACGCCGCCAACTCACAGGCACAAAAACCCAATACCTTGCAGAAGCAAGAGTGAACCGCCACCTATGGCTTGCATCGACGAAGCTCCCACGAACGAAGATGGGTCGGCTACAGCATCACAAGGTTCTCAAACTTCGTAAGCTGCTATCAGCCCGAAGACTCGTACTGACTTGAACAAATCTGCAGCCACGTCGTCAACGGCAGCATCATCGGATACTCTCCAGCATCAGTGGAACGCCAACTTCATTCCGCCGCCAGTACCGAACTCGGCTGACGGGCTTGTACCTAAGTATGAATCGCCAGAGGATATAATTCGTCGCGTCAGTTCTGCTCCTGATCCAGTTCATGACGATGCCTTGTCATTCGACCCTCGCGCAACCTTTCCTACGCTGCCATTGAGTGGTAACGTCATCAGCGCCACGTTCTGCGTCCCTTACAAGATCAGATATGGGCCCAATGGCCGATGGGTATGTATCCGCCGTACTATCGCAACAAAGACTTCTGCTTATATAACAACAGGAGCTCAAGCCTCGCCCAGGAACATCAGCACTCTTCGACTCGTTCTCATACCTGGCATCACCAGATTCACCGTGGAAGCATACTCTGGTCGGCTGGACCGGAGAAATCGACCGTCTACCAGATCCGAACTCTGGAACGTGGCAGCCAGACGGAACCATGACCGTGCTCCCGCTGAACAAGGCCTCGGCCCCAATACCACTGAACAAGAGCATCAAGCCAATGCAGTTGAACGAAGTTACCGAAGTCCGTATACCTATGGAGTCTCAAAGGTCGTTAGAGAAGATGCTTGAAGAGGATCACGGTGGCTGTGTGGAGCCTGTCTGGCTTCCCGACGCTCACGACGATGATGGCACGATCCTGTTGCGAGACCAACACAAATGGAGGCGCTACGGAGAACATGAACTGTTCACGCTCTTCCACTACAAGCAGAATGAACCATCAGATGGCCGTGCAGCGAAGAAGGCATACGAGGACTACGAGAAGATGAACAAGGCATTTGCTGACGCTATCTTGGCCGTCTATCGTCCAGGAGACGTCGTCTTAGTTCATGATTACCACCTACTTCTCCTACCGAAGCTTCTTCGCCAGCGAGTACCAGAGATGTGTATCGGATCTTTTCTGCACATCCCTTTTCCTAGTCACGAATACTATCGTTGCTTGACGAAGCGCAAGGAAATTCTGGAAGGCGTTCTTGGTTCCAACATGATTGGTTTCCAGGCATACAGCTACACTCGCCACTTTGCATCATGCTGCCATCGCATACTGGACACGGAAGCCAACCCAAATGGCGTGGACTACGCGGGCGTGCACTCACATATCGATGTATCTCCCATCGGGATCAATGCGACCGCAACTCTGCAGTCCGCGTTCGGCTCACCAGTCATTGAGCAGCACCTGAGAGAAATGCTCGAACAGTACAGAGACAAGATGATCATCATTGGCCGTGATAGATTGGACTCTATTCGCGGTGTTGTGCAGAAGCTTCAGGCTTTCGAAATCTTCCTCGAGCGGCACCCAGAATGGCACGGCAGAGTTGTGCTCATTCAAGTCACCAGTCCGACGAGCATTGAAGACAGAGACGACAAAGGCGACAAGACGGAGGCTAAGATCTCGGATCTCGTCTCAAGGATCAACGGTAACTTCGGAACCTTGAGCTTCAGTCCTGTGCATCATTTTCCTCAGTACTTGACCAAAGAAGAATACTTTGCGCTGCTACGGATGGCCGACCTCGGCCTGATCACGAGCGTGCGTGATGGCATGAATACGACCGCGCTGGAGTACATCCTCTGCCAGCGTGACCGTCACAGTCCTCTGATCATCTCGGAGTTCTCGGGCACAGCATACAGTTTGAGAGAGGCCATACACATCAATCCCTGGGACCTTAGTGGGGTCGCAGACGCGGTGCATAAGGCGCTCAAGATGTCCGACAAGAAGAAGAAAGCGAGGCATCAGTGGCTGTATGACTACGTGAAGAACAACACCATTCAGCACTGGACGAATGACTTTCTCAAGAAGCTCTTGATTAGCATGACTGCGTTCAACCAGAATCAGACTACGCCCCTGCTTGACCTCGACGCTCTCCGCGATCGATACCGCGCCTCCAAGCGACGCTTATTCATGCTCGATTACGATGGCACGCTCACTCCGATTGTCAAGGACCCGGATGCAGCTATACCCTCCGATCGAGTGATCCGCACGCTGAAGTCCCTCGCTTCCAATCCTAACAACGCTGTGTGGATCATCAGCGGCCGAGATCAGAATTTCTTGAATGAATGGATGGGCCACATCCCCTCCATCGGTCTGTCGGCAGAACACGGATCGTTCGTTCGCCCACCAGGTTCGACTGAATGGGAGAATCTCACGGCGAAGTTCGATATGAGCTGGCAGGACAAAGTTATCAGCATCTTCGACCAGTACGTTGCACGTACCGTGGGCAGCTTCGTCGAGCGGAAGAAGATCGCAGTTACGTGGCACTATCGTCGCGCAGATCCGGTCCAGGGAGTGTACAACGCGAGCAAGTGCCATGACCAGCTCAACAGTCTCGTTGTGCCTTACTACCCGGTGGAGGTCATGACAGGCAAAGCGAATTTGGAGGTGCGGCCGAGCTTCGTCAACAAGGGTGAGATCGCGAAGAGGTTGGTGGAGGAGTATGGGTCGAGCGTTGAAGTCGAGCCAGACTTTGTGCTGTGTCTTGGTGACGACATCACGGACGAAGGTATGTGATTCGCGTCTGACTAAGTCGAAAAAGTGCTTGCTAACGCGGGATCTGCCAGACATGTTCCGCTCGTTGCGTCAGTCCAAAGTCAACATTGACCACGTCTTCGCTGTCACTGTCGGTCCGAGCGAGAAGGAGACGCAGGCGCGCTGGCACCTCCAGACTCCCGAAGATGTCGTTTCGGCGATTGCAATGCTTAATAACTCTGCAGACCCCGACGACTTCGAGGAGGCTGGATCCAGTGGCGTTTTGGGCAAATCTGAGGTGGCTGGGTCGCGAAGTCGCTTGAGTTGATGTGCTACGGTGCTATGACAGCGCTGGAGTCATGCATGGCACGGGACTGGGAATGTGACAACAGTGCAACAAACACAGAACCAGATGCATATTCTAGGAACAGCATCGTCAGCAACCAGCATGGTGAGGAGTTCATGATGCATGAAGGAATACCCTAGCTTTGAGATACCTCAAGAAATATGGAGAGAGAAAATCGTTGCATTCACATCCCATGCTGAAGGACAGCGAGCAGTACCAATTCTGCTGCTGGCAGTTCTCAAAGGTCGTTGGACTCAGAAACTTACAGCAGCGAATGTGGTGGCGGAAGTCGGAAGACTGCTATTGCGCTGCTGGGATGAGCTACGTGCTCGCCGACAGTAGATAGATCGCGCTACTCTGCGGCCACTTTGTCGAGCGCTGCAAATATCATGTTTTATGGAGATGCCTCAGCTGTTGCTCGTTCCTACATAAATGTTGGTGCAGCACGTGGAGCCTCTACTTCAAAATGCGGCAACTCAGCAATCTTTCCCTGGATCACTTCGGCCCCATATTCTTCCATCTGCTTACGGCGCTCAAAGAGCACTTCATGGCATCTTCCAACAATTGGCTCGAGGATGGAACTCTGAGACCACGCTTCACCGCTGTCGAGTGCGGCAGCCACGTCCTGCATATCCTTCTTCAACGTCCTCTCCATAGCTGCCACCGTTTTCTGAATATGCTTGATAGCATTCGTCTTGCGTCCAAGATCGTTGATCGGGTTCGCGGGATCCTGAAGGCAGAGAAGGTAGGGCTGGTATAACCGCCGCTGACCCATCGCCCACTGACCTGCTCGAATTCCATCTCCCCGCTTTCGAGCAGCGTCGGTGTTGTTCTTGATGCCGGAGCCAAAAGGGTCGTGCTTCATGAAAAGCTTGGCGGGTGAGACAGATACGCCATGCTTGCTGGTGTCCAATTCGGTATAGAACTCCAGAAAGCGGATGAGTTGGTCCCCAGCCGTGATGGGTGGACTGCTGCCTCGCCGCTTGAGAGAAGCGACCAGCATCATGAATAAGCCGTAGGCACCTGTGCCACCACTGTAGACGTCGACGAGACCTCGCACGCCAAATGCTGTCTTGAGAAGGGCGTATAATGAGCGCAAATGTGGCAACTCTGCAAGGTACTGGGCCGTGACCGATTGCTGCGGCGTCGTGCTTGGTGCTGCGACAATCTGAATGTCGATGCCGCTGGCCTTGTGGCGAGCTGTGATAATGGGGTACTTTGCATCACGTCGTTCAACGGATTGAAATGCTTCGTTATGTACCATGACACCTTGAAGAACTCGTAGCAGCGAGGACAGAGCTCTTGGGTCTCCCTCCGAGTGTTCGTCGATGACTTTCCATGACATGCGGAAGTCAATGTCTGAGGTGGGCATTGCCAGGCCAGTTTGCTCTGATCCCTGGACTTCAATCTGTAGTTTTGACATCTCAAGCATCCGGTGGACGAATCCGAGCGTTTCGTCAATCACGGACTGCCGAGCAGCCGCTTCCGCTGGCGACAGGTCAATGTACCGGGCGAACTTGGCAATCTCCAGGTCCAACAATTCATGTGGAGTCGCGTGAGGGCTGTCCACGATCCAAGGCAGCGGCAAATGTTGGCGGTAGGGATCTCTTGGAGTATCAATGACCCGCGCCGAGTAGTCCAAGCTCGCTCTTGTGCTTTCGACGTCGATGTCTTGCTTCGGGGTCTGTGTGAGCCGCCAGGCAGTTGCCGCTACATGCTGCATGTTACTCTGCCATGTAAGAGAATTCGCGGGGCCTCCGCCAGTGAAGTCTCTCAGGATGAACTGTAGGTCGCCCGATTCCTTCTCCAAGTCGGCATCTTCAACTTCTGATTGTTGGGGCCGACTATGTCTGTCCGGTACCATTTCTGGAAGATCCTGTGTCGTTTCATCACCGGAGCGATCCAGTTTCAGGCTGTAGGAATTATCGTGAACATGCGTCGGTTTATGGACATTACGCGCATCTGGCGATTGAGGGCCATTCCGACCTGCAGCCTTAGCTCTTCTCGGTGTCTTTCCTCGTCCTCGTTCTCGCGTATTTTTCCTGGGCGTGTCTTCTGCATTGCTATACTTGCCGATCAAGGCCTCGTAGTTGGCGAAGGAGTTGCCAGATCCCAGTCGAAGGCCATGCGTGGCAGTATTGTCTGACTTGAACCGTCGCTCCTGCCTGCGGACAGTCGTGGAGTGTGTGGCCGGCGTCCGTTGTGTGGAAGGACGTTGTTGTGTGTCAACTTCTGGACTGTCCACGAGCCTGATCAGGGCTCTCGAGGTCCCCAGGAACGTGGTATAGAGCGCGACCGAACAGCTGTATGCATTTCGAGACTGACAGCGGCGGAGGAGAGCCCGAGAAGTGGGCATGAGGTTGGTGAAGGATTATTCCAGCTAACCATATGTAACAGCACGCGAACAGAGATGAGTTTAGGGGCGGCCTTGGCATTATGGTTTTCGATGCAGAACAGATGATATGAATATGACTCTCTCTACATTGGCACACTTTGCTCCACATTCCACATTGAATTTGCACGACGAGTCGTCTTGGTATCTCGAAATCATCTATACACATGACAAGGAAACGCTAAACCGCACGACATCACTTCGTAGGCTGGAACCGGGAAAATCTCCTCTGGCCATGCCTCCACAACATCTCCTCCATCTCAACTTCCGAAGCACTATGCTGGCGATCCGGTCGATGGCTGATCCTCCACTGGAATAGCTCGTACATCTGGTCGCAGGCGGCCCATAGCTCGAAAACTCCCATGACCATCCGACCTGGACAATAGTCCCTCAGAAGATCTTCGATTGCCGATTGAAAACCTTCTTCACTCTCTCGCTTGAACCTCCACTGCTCGAACCACTGCCAAAGCTGTTGCTTGACTTCACGCTCAAAGGTGATCCGTGGTACACATATTCTCCGTCCACGTATCGTGCCGTTGAGATGAATGTGGTCCGCTTGTCTCGTTTTGTGTAGCGCTGCTCGAGGCGGTAGAGCTCGACTTTGTTTCGTAGATTCTCCATGAAACCCATGGTGGTGGTACAGCAAGGTGGTTTATTGGTGCGGTTGGTTTGAGCGAAGTCGGATTGCGCACTTTGTCTGTCTTGCGAAGCCCTCGTGTGCTGCAGTTCAAAGATGCTGGACTGGTTGCCGTTCGGTATATATGTTCCGTCTCGAATCGAGTCGTATAACGCTCCTTGATGCTGCTTGCAATTGATTTTCCCGAGTACTGCTAGTGTTCGTAGAGAAGGTATGTCGTCCAATGCCGCTGCAGTAATATCAAGGTAAATGTCCAGAGACGACCGTGGGGCAAAATGCGATGTTGCATCTCTAGCAACGGGACCGTCTGTTTGAGAGACGCATTGATCCTGGCCCAGTCTTGACTAGCGACTAATAAGCGAGTCGTGAAGATTGCGCGATACGGCACGAGCGTAGGATCGTTGCGTTCGGAGCATGGCAGCCATATGCGGATGGGGAAGCGGAGGAGAAGAGGAATGGTTAACCGATGTGGTGACAAGCTGCAAAAGTGAATTCTCGCGCTTCGTGCACAATCAAATTGTTGTTCGAAGCAAAGTTGAGCTATCGTGCTTCCACTCCAGCCCACGCGAGCACAACGTGGATGTGGCTCCCTTCTAGAAGCCCTAGCTCAAAGTCTACCGCCGCGTGGGATTCGAGATCGACATTGTATTTTGCCTGCTGGAGAACGTGCACTTTCAACTCAAGACTCGATACCAAAGAGCAGCACAATGCAGGGGAAGCAGATCGGACTCAGAGCAAGAACAGGGAGTAGTCTTCAAGAATAATCTGGAACTTTGTTGTGACATTCAAACTTCTCGAGTATCGTGGGCGCTATATTTCGTGCAGTCCCCGGCGCTATGCAAAACCTCCACAAATCACCAACTACGCAGCAGTACCAGCCTCATCATCGCTCTCGCGCTCCATTTCCGCCGCAAGCATGGCTTCCAGATCATCATCCCCTTCGTCCTCCTCACCACCTCCACCACCCGGATCAGTTGGAGCAGCAGCTGGTGTCGAGCCATTTGACGACGGCACCACCATCTGCGTGAGACTGCTCGCCCTACTCAGCGCCTCCTTCTTACGCTTCTGCAGCTGGCTGTCCGACGCCTCTTCATTTACTTCCTCGCCCTGCTCACTCTCAGCATCGCGCTTCCGCTTCCGTGCGCTCGGCGGCGTCTTCAGACCAGCCGTGCTATCGCTCTTGACACTCTCGGCGTCGCTGTCGTCATCAGCGTCGGAGCCCATGAATGCGTCAAGCTCATCGTTGATGTCGGCCCAATAGTCAGGCTCCTCTTGCTCCGTCGGGCTGCTGTCGGCGCGGTCCATGCTAGGCATGAGCTTCTCCAAATCCTCCACATCCGTTGCGATGCTCAGGCCGTTAGGTGTTTTCGTTCCAGGGTCCGTTTCGTCCTCAGTGAGCGCAGCTTCTTCGTCAGATGAGGATAATTGGCCTTCATCCTTGCCTTCGAAGCTGTCGGGTAGTCTGGCGGAACCATTGATAGGCGCATCGGAGTGGATCCGGTAAGGACCTTCAGGTAGTTTGCGCCACTGGGTGAAGCAAGCAAACAGCCAACCTTGTGTGACAATCGAAATGCGGCCGCCTCTCTTCGCTGCTTGCCGAACTTTGGCTGTTCGGCGTTCTGGTGAAGCGATGACGTGTGAAGTGCGCTTGCTGATGTTCTCGCTGACTGTGGCGCCGAACGACTTAGCCCATATGGCGATGTCGTGCGAGTGAATGTCGACACCGAGCGGTACAACGCCCGAGAAAACGAGGTTGACACCTTGGAGTACACGCGCCTTCATGCTGGCCATCAGCACAGCCGCATCAGGAATGTGCTCGAACTCATCGACGGAGCGCTTCTTGCCATGTCCAGGCCGAAGTTCCGCGACACGTCCACCCTTTGCTCCAGCCTTGGCTTTCTGGTACTCATCGAAGTATACTTGATGGATGTTGCTGAGGTTCTGGCCAAGATACCCAAGCTCTGTGTCATCGTCTTGCAGCAAGTTCTGCCGGTACTTCGGATGTGGTAGCACTTCTTGCTCTGTCTCTGAACCGTTGTTCGCCAAAAGCTCCGCAGCAGCCTCAACAGCTGGTGATGCTCTGGCTTCCTCTTCCGCAGCGTCAAGGAATTTCTGCTTCTGCAAGAGCGGACGGTTCTCCAGCTGTTCGGTAATCTGCTCATCTTGCTCATCAATCTTCTCTTTCATGCTCCCCTCATCCTGGTTTCCAGCCATTGACACTAATCGGTCCACCGCAGACACGTCGCCGTTCGTGGTAGTTGCGGCCGGCGCTGTTGCTGCTACCTTCGGAGATGCATCTTGAGAAGAAGTGTCCGGGCTATCCGCAGTCGCTGCATGATCTGTATTCGCAGGCTTAGACGGCTTTGCTTCCAGCTCTGGCCTCTTAGGCAGGAAACTGCTGTTGATATCGCCTATGCCAACGAAGAAGTCATACGGACTGACTTTGATGAGATTCGGACTCCACTGCCACACATCACCGCGATCGTCGATAATAACGACCATCTTGGTGTCGACAGGAAAGAGTCGCTTGAGATTCTTTGCGGTCATGCTGCCGCTTTCGTCTCGAGACAAGATGCGCTGGCCAAAGAACTTTCTATCAGGATCAATAATCTTGACAATGTTCTCGGCGTAAGCGCGCGTGCCCATGGTGTAGATGTGCAATTCGTAGCACTCGGATACAAGCTCGAGAAAGCGCTGTAGTCCTGGTCGAAGCTTAATGTAGTACCAGCAGCCCTTAGCAACCGGTCCTTCGTCGATTAGTTGAAATTTGCGCACATCCTTGACTGCATCGTAGTTCGGATTCGATGGATCGTTCTGCCACTCTCCCACTGTCGGCTCGACCGTGGCGTGTATGATGGTCTGGTCGAGATCCACGACTAAGCTCAGCTTCTTAGTATCCAGCAGTCTACGCTTGGCTTCCTCGTCAGCTCTGCTGGCCTCCGCTTGAGAGACCAGTAGTTGTGTGTGTCCATGCACGGTGTTGACAGTCGCCCGATCGGTATTCTTCGCCGTGGAGTTGTATTGCACCGTGGTCATATCCTTGCCGCAATTGGCACATATCCCGCCAAACTGGATCTCATGCTTGCAAGCCTCCTCGATCTCCGCGACGTTCGTCCTGCCTTGCAATACCTGTCCTTTGCGAACATTGTAACTGGTGATGTTACCCTCCAGTTCACTCTCAAAGTCGGCATAGAAGCTCTTTATCCTCTCCACATCCTCTCTGCTGTCTGGATCCCACTCCGTCACCGTGCTCTTGTACTCGTACGTGAAGAGCGGCGCATTCTGTTCAATGTCGTCGCCAGGCTGGTGGAGTAGCTTGGTGACGGTGATAGGATACAGCAGGCTTTCTGGGGTGTTGAGGCGCATCGGGACGGAATGTTGATGTTGATCACATCATTGGGTGGTACGAAACGGCTGTGGCGCACTCTTATGATGTTGTCGCGTTGTGAGCTCGCCGCTACGGTCGCGCGAAGGAGACGGTCGCGGTGTTGACACCATTCGCATGTACCTTGCCAAACGCTGGTATGCTGCTGGAGGAGGTGGAACAGCTGGAAGCGGTCACTTTCGTCGAGAGCTTTACACGATGGAGTAGCTGGTATGAGTGGGTGGATCTGAATGTTGTGACACGTGTCTGCCGTAATCGCGTTCCAAAAGTGAGGTTGTGCTGTCCAATGGTTGTTTCGCTCTCTTTGTTTGCCTTCCAGAAAGGTGGGAGAGAGCTCCAGTTTATATAGTAGGCAAGCACAGCCGTGCTCTCGGGCCGATCCGCTCCACAAACCTTCTTTCAGGCCGCTGCATGCGAGCACACGAGTGTAGAAGAAACAACAACGAGAGCGGTTGGAAGGAATATGTGTTTAGGCCTTAATATCGCCATTTCATGAGGATTTACTTATCATGCCTTTCGTCTGCGCTCTAACAACAACTCCCCACTCGGCCCAGCCTTCTCCACGAAACCAGCTTCCCGACTGTGCACCTTCCTCCCTCGTAACCACGTCTCCTTCACCACACCCTTGAGCTTCTTCCCCTCATACGGAGAACACTTGTTTCTGAACAGCATCGTGTTCGGCTCCACCTCGAACTCCGCCTCATCATCGAACACAGCGACATCTCCGTCCATCCCGACCTTCAGCTCGCCCTTTTTATGCTCCAGCCCAACCTGCTTCGCAGTATTGACGCAACACCAGCGCTCGATGTTACGAAGCGTTGCTCTACCATCTAGTCCGCGCCGCATCGCTTCCGTCCAGAGGATGCTGAGACCCAGCCCGACCGAGGAGATGCCGCCCCAGGCTGAGAAGAAGTCGCCTTTACCTGCGTCTGAGGCGCATCTGGCGTTTAGCCCGCCTTCTGAGCCTGGGACGTGAGATGGGAGGAGCTTAAGGTTGGGAGTGCAGGGCGAGTGGTCGGAGACGACGGTCTTGATTATGCTGTCCGTCTCCAACATCTCATCCCACAGCCCGTCCTGGTTCGACTGGCCGCGAATCGGTGGGCAGCATTTATGTCTCGTGTCGCCTGCTTTGATCGATTCGGCTGCTAGACTGAGGTAGTGGAAGCAGGTCTCTGCTGTGATTTTGACTCCTGATTGCCGGGCCTGGTGAAGCATGGGAATAGCTTCCACGGCAGAGAGATGCACAATGTGTAGTGGTAGTTTCGGGGCCAGATAGGCAAGACTGAGAATCTCCAGTATTGCGTACAGCTCGAACGAGCTGGGTCGGGAATCAAGGAAAGTCTGGTATTCATCCAACGGACCGGTGGGCGCTAGCGGTGGCAACGACCACTGCACGTCGTCTCCCACGGATGCTGTGACTGGCGGGATCATTTCAGCGTGGAACATGACAGTCGTAGGCTCATCAGCCAGTTCTGCGAACACCTTCGCGATGTCTGTGGACGACACAGCAGGGAACTCCTCGACACCACTATCAATCAAGAACCCCTTGAAACCTCTGACACCCGCTTGTACCAGCGGCTTCAGCTCCGCAGCGTTGCCGGGTATGATGCCACCATAGAAACCTACATCAACCCAACACTTGCCCTGTGCTGCCGCGACCTTCTCTTTCAGCCCGGCAACAGTTGTGGTCGGAGGTATAGCATTTAGCGGCATGTCCACCACCGTAGTGACGCCTCCAAAAGCTGCCGCTCTTGTGCCTGTCCAGAAGCCTTCCCATTCTGTTCTTCCAGGCTCATTGAGGTGTACGTGGGCATCTACGAGGCCAGGGAGCAGGACGTGCGGGCTGTAGTCTTTGTACGGTGTCCCTGGCGGGAAGGATGACTCCGGTAGGACGGAGTGCCATATTGTGATGATCTTGCCAGTTGTAAGGGAGATCACAATGGTTGCTGAGGTATATCTGTTCTCAATAATGGCTCTTGATGAGGCCAGAACTGTGATATCTGAAGGCCGCGGGTCGTCGAGCGAGCGTACGCCATCCTCGATCGAATGCGGAGTCGTCGTTCCTGTTGCAAAGGGCGCCATTGTAGGAGTGAAAGTCTATGGGCGTGAGTTGTCAAAAGCAAGGAACTCGGACAAAGGAATCAACGAGCTGACATATGAAAGAAACGACGACCACGCTCCCACTGGGCGTATACTTATCTGGGGGTGTACACGGGGTGCATAAGATCAACCGTAGCCATTGTGGAGCGGTCGCAGGTGCTGAGTATGCTCGTCAACTCTGCTGGACGAGAACGAGCTGGCCGGTCGAGGCTTGTCGGTGACGGCGAGTTGCGCCATCATGCGTGTGGGCTCATCCGAGAGCAACGGTTCGCTGAGCCAGAGAAGACGACAAGGCCGAGGAGTTTTGATCGAGTCACTGATTGTGAGCTTATCGCCCGGCGCATCTGCGTTGGGATTGTGGGTGAGGTCGCTGATAAAGATGGCCCGTGTTGCCGGCGCCGGCTCCACAAGTTGGCTATCTGAATGCACGTGAACAACTTCCCTCTCTTTGCGCGACAATCACAGAGACAGCACCAAGTTGGCCCGCCTGAATACCTCTACCATCTCACAGCTCATCATTGCAATCATCGAACAGCGCAATGGTTATTTGCCCGACAACAGATGGAACCACGTGCGACGGTGATTCGTGTCCGACTAGCATAAAGGCTAAGTTAATTCTCTTATGAACGATTACTCGATCAAAACTCACGTATTTGGAAAATCGAGAAACGATTGCTCGATAGAAACTCGACTGTTACAAGGTGGATTGAAATTGGCGGAGCTCGCCGCAGTGATGCGGGGACGTCTTCTTTCATTGTCGTCATGTCTCATCGCAGCAATGCCTTCAGCTATCTCGACATTTCCTCGTAAGTAAATCGCTGTTGGGGTATCATGCAATACAGTCGCAAAGGACTGCAGAATCAGCAAAGTGCGGCCATCTTAGTGTACACCATCTCCGACCGGAGTTCAGAGTTGCAGCAAAATCTCGTTCCCACGCCACCTCAAACGCAATGCCTCCCTTCTCCAGACACGCATCAGAACATCCACGAGCTGTCAGCTACGACCTTTCGTTTCACAGAACGATTGACAGGGCCTTCTTGCTTCGGTTTGGCATACTGGCCTAGCAGCTCTTTGCTGGAGTACACACTGGCCCGGAGCTTGTAGTCGTTACCAGACTTGATGTCGAGGTACGTGTACGCATCACATTTATAGTACAGCGGCTTGCCATCTGCTGCGCAGAGGCCGAGGTCGATGAGCTCCTTGAGAACCCTCCGCACGTCATCACCGTCGGTGAAATCGTATGTGTACACACATATGAGGTTGAGGGGTTCCAAAGGATTGGGCGTCGCAGCCTTCGAGGTGGGTCCGAGCTTGCTTTCCGTGGTGGCCTCTGCCACGACTCGCCAGTAGCGAGGATAATCCTCGTCGGAAGGAAAGATCATCCACTTGCCGCACGTTGTGCTTGTCTTCTTAGCCAGAGTAAGAAGATCGTTCTCGAGTTGATCGCGATACGGGCCAAGCCTTCGTGTGATGGTGCCTACCGGGGTATCGGGACTGGCCTTCTCCATTTTGGCTCTCAGAGCCGAGTGCGCTTCGAGCAGCGGTATGCCACCCTCCACGAAGGCATTGATATCGGTATTGAGTTCGCGCTGTTGCCATTCGGGCTTCCATATCGGGTTCCCCACCCACAGCCAAGGACCTATCGTATATCACGTTAGTAGAGCTTGGATGAGCAGAATGAGTAGCGGGACGGTGGGCATGCAGAGACCCGCAGTCCGTGTAGAACAGAGCGTCGTATCTTGAGCGCGTGGCATAACAATTGCTTAGCGTGAACAGAGAAGAGTTCACATACCTAGATCGGCGGTCGAAGGGTCATTGACAGGAGCCCGTCTCATGAAGTCGGCGATCGTTTCATGCTGCTGCCACCCTGAGGGATTGTTCATGAATCGATCCTTCTGAGGTATGTTGGCGGGCTCATCGTTCGTGGTCTTCACTCTCGGGGCCGGTGTGGCCGCGTCCTGAAGCATGTTCCGACGGCCAACGAGTTGTTTTATATCGAAAGGTTCTTTGGCCTTACGAACGGCTGCAGGAGTGGAGACAGCTGTCACCTTGAGCTCCCCGCTTGACTTCTTCTCGAGCTTTTTGCGCAGCGCTTCATGCCCTGAAAACCTTAGTGGAAGCACTTTGAGAGGCTGTAGCGTATGAAATACCGTAGAAGTCTGATTCATCGCTAACCCAGCCTGCACCATCAACGAGATGCAAGCCGTCCATATTCGCCGACAAACTACTGCTCGATCCGCCTCGTTTGTCGTGGTGTCACATCGTTCGGAAGGAAGTGGTCCGCGAGGTGAAGTAGATGTGTAGATGGTTGCTAAATGCCAGGAGCTGTGCAGCCTCAGGCAGCCATGGCAAAACGCGCCAAGAAGCTGCAACGCGACACGCGTAGATGAGGCAGAAGCGAACTGCATGTGTTCTGACTGACTTCACATTAACTGCTATCTCGCCAAACAAGAAAACAAACGGAAGTCAAGATGCCTCACGCAGTGTCACCATCAGCAGAGAACAGCTCACCACCTCAAGCAGAGGATGATTTCCTCCCTGATGCACCGCCAGCCCAAGGAGACGACGATTCATCGCAGGTCGGCGGACAGGATGACGAACTACAAGACACCACAGCGCCCCAACTAGCAAATAGCGGCCCTTCCGCACGACTAGAAGACATGTTCGACGATGACGATGACGAAGGCGACGAATTCTCTTCCAGCGCTCAAACCAAACCACGGGACAGCTCTCAACCTCAACCTGGACCACAAGCCGCACCAAAGGCACAGTTCTCAGAACCTGATACACTACGACAGTTCTATCAACGACTGTTTCCATTTCGGCCACTGTTCCAATGGCTGAACCATTCCCCAACCCCCCAGCCCGATTTCCAGAACCGTGAATTCGCGTTCGTGCTTCCCAACGATGCATATATTCGTTACCAGTCGTTCGCCAGCGCAGACCTCTTCCGCAAACAATGCCTGCAAATGACGCCGACTCGCTTCGAGATCGGGCCCCAGTACAGCATCAATCCACGAGACAGGAAAACGGCGCGAAAAGCGAGCAGTTTCCGTCCAGTCATGAAGGAGCTGGTCTTCGATATCGACATGACGGACTACGACCCCATCCGTACCTGTTGCTCTGGAGCAGCAATCTGCCACAAATGCTGGAGTTTCATCGTCATGGCCATCAAAGTTGTTGATGCCGCACTGCGCGAGGACTTCGGCTTCCAGCACATCCTGTGGGTGTACTCTGGTCGAAGAGGTGCTCACGCCTGGATCAGCGACAAGCGTGCGAGAGAAATGGACGATGCCAAACGGAGAGCTGTCGCGAACTACCTGGAACTAGTACGAGGAGGCGAGCACGGCAAGAAGGGTCTTAGCATACGGCGGCCGTTGCATCCTCATATCGACCGCAGCCTTAAGCTTCTAAACCCGTATTTCCAGAACGAAGTACTGGCCGACCAAGATCCGTGGGAGTCATCCAAGCAGGCCGAGAAACTTCTCCAGCTGTTGCCCGATCGAACACTCACAGCAGCTCTGCAGAAGAAGTGGGACAGCACCCCAGATCGCACTTCCAACCAAAAGTGGGCGGACATCGACTCCGTGGCCGAGGCTGGCAACCTGTCGACCCTGTCGGCGAAGCAGCTGGTCGAAGTCAAGCAGGACATCCGACTGGAATACACATACCCGCGTCTCGATGCTGAGGTCTCGAAGAAGCTGAACCATTTGCTCAAATCTCCATTTGTTGTCCACCCTGGCACCGGCAGAGTATGTGTGCCGATCGACGTACGGAGGCTGGAAGAGTTCGACCCTTTCAAGGTCCCAACTGTAACAGAGCTTTTGCGCGAGATCGACGAGTGGTACGAAAGGAATCGAGGGCTCGATGAGACCGAGAGGGCGAAGGTGGAGGATTGGCAGAAGACTGGATTGAAGCCGTATGTAGAGTACTTCAGAGGGTATGTGGCTGGTCTGCTGAAGGAGGAAAGTAGAGGGAAGCGTGAACGGGATGAAGAGGGTGGTGCTGAAAGCATGGAGTTCTGAAAACCCACAGAAATATCTGCTCTACTTACGAGCTACAAGCAAAACATCGCTTTTCGCTTCCGAACCTTCAGCTTGGCCATTTCTCTGTGTCTGACACGAGCTTTCCCAGAGTTCCGCTTCAGACAACAAGAGACATCAGTAGGGTGATGAAACACCCCGTCATGATGCACGCGCACATCATTGTTGTTCTCGTCATGGTGATGGTACGTCGCCGGATTCATTTCTCATCTCAACGCGCTTCCAGGCGGCCTGCATGATATACGCATGTGGCAATGAGTAGCCCTCTCGCGTATGAAAGCTCGGAGGCGGCCATCCCAGCGAGATCATCCTTGGGGTGAAAATCGTCTCGGAATCCAGCGTGGTCACGATGACGTTCGCGCAAGGTTGGGAGTCATCTCAAAAATCCACCGTGCAACGTGAGCAACTTCATTGAGAGCAGATCGCCGCTTCCCCTCCATTTCTGACGCTACGAGTATCCACGTACTTGAAGTGGTCAAATCACCAGGTCTGCATCCATGGGGGTCCGAGTGACCCGCGTTCGGTTGGCTGAAAACGACTGAAGTATGGCCGTACGCTGGTACAGCCGTTGCTCGTCACCAAGGGGTCATATTATCGTCAGTTCAAAGACTGCGCAAGCCGGTTGCTTCACTGTTCCCTCCGAATACGAAATGATCTCCAATAGACTCTCCGCTCATAGAGAACGTCCAACTTCCAGCCGCACAGCGCATTAAATAGTCTCCATAGCACGGGCCGTGACTGTTTCGAGGCTTGTCAAGGTTCCTGCGTTCAATTCCGACCTCGGGGAGGTGCCGCTGGGTGCCCGCCACTGCTTGTTGGCCTGGATGTTTGTCCCTACTACGGCATCTGATCGCTGGAGCGTCTTTGTGGGTCGTAGAACTGATGCCCCTGCTGCGTCACAGCAGGCATCTGTTGACCCGCAATGCCGCCTTGACCTTGCCAAGGCATTGCGACCTGTCCGTCTTGTTCTGGCGGTGCGAATCGTGGATTAGGCGCCAAAGAATGATAGTAAGGCTCAGGTGGATCGTGCGCTTCCGTCGGATAGGCTCGTGGATCGTCTCGATAGGATTCTGAGGATAGGGACAAGGTACGGCTGCCGGGGTCTCCCCAAGGGGCCCAGACACCCGGCTCTGTCATAGGACTGCTGGTCCATTGTGATTGCGGCTGCGCGTGCGAGAAGGATGAGCCGTCGTGAAGACTGTTCGAGCCCGCTGGTATTTCGAGCAGCTCATCGATGGATGAACCCATGCGAAGTCTCGCAAGTATCGACGTAGCATCTTGATCTGAGCCGTGCTGGAGAGCATTGAACAAGCTCACTAGCTTGCCATGTTCTGATGTCCTCGAGTCGAGTTGCTGCTGAAGGTTCTGCATTCTTGTCAAACCCTCCTGAGCAACGTCGTACACGCATTCGGCGCCTTGTTTCTCGCACCGCTCGCAAACTGGGCGCTTGCCATCGCATTTAGACTTCTTGCTCCGGCACCTCGTACCTAAGAAGGATCAGCAAAGTGTCTCCTAGCTGCGACCGAGCTCGAAAGATCTCAAAGCGTCGCGTGCTACTCGATGCTATCTGGGAGAGCATTATTTTTCAAGACTTTTCGTGATTTTGACGTACAAGCATTCTGTGTCAGAAATGATCGCTTAGCCCTCTTCGGTCGCTCTTGCGCGTCCTCCTCGCGGCCGAAATTGTTCCCTGAAGTCGCGCTCGGCGCGGCTTCTTCGGGCGGAGGGTAGCTGCTTTTATCCTGCGCATCTCCCATGACGGCGATCGGGGCGGGATTGAGATCTGCGACAAGACGGCCTGTTAGACAACATCCCGCCGTGGCGTTGTAGAGGATAGTAATTCGAGCAGGGTCAGAAGTTGAAGAGGGGGGAAGGCAGCACGGAAATAATTCAAGTAGGTACAACCCACCACCGCCACCTTGACGGCGTTCGTTGCCGTGTCCGCGAGCTTCTGCAGGACAACTCTTACCTTTGTAGCCCACTCGGAGCGGGCTAAAATTCGTCGTATACCTCGCAAGCAATTCGATAAGTCGTCTTTTGACCTGCAAAACTTCGTGCATTTGAGTTGGCCAGGAGAGAAGCAGATATATAACAGATGCGGATGCTTTCGTGAGTCTTGAACAAAGCTTGCCATGCTGGCGGTCTGCTAATTTTGTCATTGTGACCTCACACTTCACGATTGCTGTGTGCGACATGGACATGTGCATGTGCATATGCCTTCAACGTACAAGGGCCTCGAACACGGTCTGAGGCCCTGTCCTCGATATGCGAGATCGGCGTGCTCCTGTGAGATGTTCCGAGATATGGTTGCCTCGTCCTTGTTGTTTCTGTATGCCGTCAAAGTAAGTATTTGTGGGCTGTCGGAAACGCAGGGTCATGTTAAAGGCCCTGGCGAGGCCGTCTCGCCGATAATAGAACTCGCTGCACCTTCCCAATCGCCGAATCCTCTCCGCATTCACTCGAAGCTCCGGAGCTGAGCCCGGTGAAAAATTGCAGACAGATCATAAAAAGGTATTCAGGGTGTGTGCTTCCACCAGCAACGAGATGCGCACCGAGAGTCCCAGTTCGCAACGATGTCGATGGCTCGACTAAACTCGTGTGGTCCCGAGAAGAGTGCGCTGGGCCGTCTGAGACAGCCGGCTACCATGGCTTTCAAGAGAAGGATCCCTTTGGTAGGACAAGACAGAAGGCCTGCCATCAAGCCGAGCAAACCTGGCTCGTAGATGAAGGGTGCTCAACAAAGGGTGCTCAATAAAGGCCGTTCGAGTCCGTTGCTGTATGCAACAGGAATGTCTCTTCAATGGCCCGGGATCTTGACCAAGTCGAGATGCCGCCGCAGGCGTTGATGCGGCTGCATCATATCGCGGTCTCAAGAGGCCATGCTACGGATCCGCTCAGAAATCAGATGACATGGCGGACGCCTTGTCAAAGCGTCATTCCCTCGGTGCTCTGGGTTCTGGCCTGTCGTGGCAGCGGTACGGAGCTTCACCATGATGGGTCGCCTATCAAGCTCGATCGATGCGATCGCCTTCTGCTTTGCTCAGTCTCGCAAGCATAGTGCTACTGCCACGACCGAGTCCCGCGATCTCTCAAGAGTCTGTCGCGCCAAAGATGTCGAATCGTACCCCGCCGTCGAAGAATAAAAGATGCGTCTGCGAGAGCCCGAAGCGGACAATTAGCGCATATTCTGTGGAGAATTTGAACTTGTAAGATCGTGTAAGAACACCTTCGGCCATGGTTGAAGATCAAGGGCAGAACCAAGTCGTATATCACCCATCGCCAGATGCCTCTTTCCAGGATGTCGCGAAGGTGAGTCGGATCTCACATTCCAGCAGTCAAACACCTGGACGAAGCTGTCTGGCATCTTGTCGATCGAGGGCTGCTGGCAAGATTGAGGTCCACGTGTTGAAGATAGTCCGCGTACCGCATGCTCTTCACCGTCAAGACAGGGACGTCATGAGATGAGACTCGCCGCTTCACACGCTTCCTGCTCTTGTCCGAAAGTTGCTGTTACTGAAGAAACATCGACTCTGTTCTATACATCCGTGACGCCCGGTGGCACAGAAGTCCGAGTCGGTACGGGCTTGACGTCCGTTCGTCGTCGGAAGAGACGGGATTGCTGGCTTTGCGTTGAGATCGGAGTAACGCTCGTGGCGACTATTGTAAAGACACTCGCTCGTCGTCGTCGTACCCTCCCCCCTGCACATAGATGGCTTGATAAGCCGCGCAATCTTAGACTCCGGCGTAGAGACGACCGCGTCAATTCTGCTGGTGGCAGTTGGGGTAGCGTGGGTAGCCATTGAGCTTTGCATGCAACAGGCGCTGTAGCGCTCGGCATGGTAGGAAGATGCGGGTAATGCTTTTGTGTGAGCTCCAAGACCCATGACGGCGTATGGTCGACGTCTTCAGGGCTGTGCTGTACGTTGGTTGTTGAAAAGAATGAAGTCGCCGTCAACAGTCCAAAGTGCAACGGAGCTTTTACCGCTCCCCCGTGGGCCCTTCTGTAGCGCCCCGCTGTATAGTATGTATGTAAGGTACCTCGGACGCCTTGCGATGTTTGGCGATATACTCCCTCTGAGCCATCTTGATGCATTTTTGCCGTATGTAGCGAAGAAAGGGAGTAGGCCTGTATGGATGCCCGACCGCATGAGGCGTACACCATGAGAGGAGATGCTGCCAATGTCGCGTCGGTTCTCAACAATTGAACCAAATTGACAGTGAAGTATGGGTCTTATAGAGTGTCCCGCCGCTCGGAGCAACATCCGTCGTTGCGCCTTCCCTGTCTGTGGGTCCGTGATGTCCAGGTCGTACGTGATCGTTACGCAGGTGTGTATTTCGCTACACGGCGATACCCTAGAACTCTCGCAAGACGGATTACAGCATGACTGTCTAATTATAAACCAGGAAGACAGCAGGCTTTTGTGAAGTAGAGTCGTATTCTAACAGATACATAAGCAGACCTGACAGTTTTCGCACGCCTACGCCATGCTGTTGGAGTATAACACATGCCGCTTCCATTGACCCAATTTGCTCTCCCCAATCATCCACTGTCTACTTCGCAGGCTTCGGCCTCTCGGACTGCCCCGTTTGGCTGATGTTGAGGCCCAGACCTTGAGTATCGAGGTAGACCTTGTTGTTGCTCGACTGCAAGATGCTGGCGATGTTCTTCGCATTGTCGAACTCCCTCAGATCGACGTATGATCTGCTCTTCTTGATCGCGTCACCGACCAGCTCGGCAGAACGAGCCTCACCCTGTGCGCGGACGACTGTGGCTTGCTTCTCCTGCCGCGCCTTGTCGACCACGAATGCGGCGCGCTGGGCTTCTTGCTGAGCGACTTGCTTTGCTTCGACTGCTGCTGTGAACTCGGGGGAGAAGGCAAGGTGCTAATATACGGTCAGCCATGCGCGCTTGTGTATACAAGGCTTGCGCACCACAACTCACAGTAATCGATACATCGTCGAGAAGGATGTTGAACCGCGCCGCCCTCTTAACAAGGTTGTCCCGAACCAGCCTGCTCACATTCTCACGCTGCGTGATCAACTGGCTTGCGTTGAACTGCGCGACCACACTCTTCAACACCTCGTTCACGATACTGGGCAATATTCTTTCATCGTAGTCCGTGCCGAGTGTCCGATATATCTGCGGCAACGCATCGATTCGAGGTCGCGAGAGCACACGGCAGGTGATGTTGACCATCTGCAAATCCTTTGTGCCGGTGAGGGAGGCGACGTTGCGTGGTTTCGCACGGACGTCGTAGGTGATGGCGGTTTCGAACCATGGGAGGCGCAGATGGGTGCCTTCGTTGAAGATCTCCTTGCCAACACCTCCAATGCGGGTGTACTTGATTGCGCGATGACCTCCGTCCACTGCTTGATGTTAGACTCATACCAGATGAGCGAGCATTTCTGGAGGTATACCGTTGAAGAGTGCATTGTTGAATACCCAGACCGTGCCACCCAGCAACAGTAGCCCTGCTATCCCTCCTAGCGCTCCTCGGGGGCCCGGCGCACCGCCACCTGCTCCTCCTCCGAATCTGTATCCTCGTTCAGCTATTGCCATCTCGCGCTCTTACAATTGCCTCCAAACGTACCTCTGCCCTTGCTGCTGCGCCCGTTGCAGGCCCTTCTGCAGGTTCTCCCACATCTGTCGCGGATCTGCCATCTCGTCTGCTGTTTCCGCTGCTATTCGATCGTACAGCAGAGATGGCCTTGTCAAGGGGTCGTTGGTAGATGTCTCGATGTTTCCATCGATGAGCCGGACTTCCTGGAGGTCCTACACGCTAGCTCGAGCTTGGGCCCAGAACGTATTCCATGGCCACCTGGTCACATATTCGACAACGACCATGGAGAACTTTGCACTTCATGCTCAACACGCTGGCTCGATCAATCACATCCATACCATCAACTTCAATTCTTCCCTCGTCGATGCGCTGAAAGAGGTGCGACTTGTTGCCACGATCGTGGTAGGCGGTTGGATTACGGTCACAGCCATCCGTGCTTTACGGGGCAGCTTTACGAGAAACGACCCACGAACGACTTGATGACGAGGACTTGATAATTCAGAGTATCCATTGAAGGATACAGCATACAGTCGCTCCCGAGTACGATTCGCATACAACGAACATGCGCCCCTCGTTCCTTTCACAGCCCCTTCTATGGCTCCTTCTCGCAGCGACGACTTCCGGGCAGCAAGTGAACGAAGAGCTATCATTCGGTTTCAGACAGCCCATATCACAGAATGGAAGGGGCATGCCAGGTTGGTCGGCGACCTCTAGCAACCATCATATACAATTCCTGTCGGATCGGGTTGTCCTTACACCTCCAGTCCCTGGCAATGCAAGAGGCGCGCTGTGGACAGACAAGCCCATCAACAGCGACACCTGGAGCGCGGAGGTGTCATTCCGTGCTTCGGGACAGGATTCGGGAAGTGGCAACCTCCAGTTCTGGTTCGCAAAGGACAAGAACGCAATCAACGTGGACAGCGTCTACACCACTGGACCATTTGACGGATTGGCGCTTGTCATTGACCAGTACGGTGGACACGGTGGTGGGATCAGAGGTTTCCTGAATGACGGGAACCAGAACTTCCGCGCACACCCTTCGCTTGAGTCTCTGGCTTTCGGCCATTGCGAATACAGCTACCGAAACCTTGGCCGGCCTAGCACCTTAAAGGTTACAAACCAGAATGGTCTCCGGGTGTCGATTGACGACCGGGAGTGCTTCAACAGCGAGCAGATCGTGCTCCCTTCTGGCTATTACTTTGGTGTAACTGCCGCGACGGCCGATCAACCCGACAGCTTCGAGATTTATAGATTTATTGTGAGCTCCGTGGCCTCGGGCGGTCAGCAGCAAGGGCAACAGCAGCAAGTGCTCAAAGGCGTCAAAGGCGGCCCACCGCAACTAGAGCGTCTCGACCGTTTCCCAGGGGCACCGGAAGCAGTTCCCGATAGAATGGCAGATGATATCAAGAGCCAGCAAGAGCAGTTTGCAGACCTGCACAATCGTCTCCAGGGTCTCACACACCAAGTCGCGAACGTCTTCGGCGAATTCGAGCAATTGGGCCGCAAATTGGAGGAGAGACATACCCAGCTCTTGAGCAGCATGCCGGGCGGCTTTCCATCGGACAAGATTGACAGCCTGGGGCGCCGGATGGAGAACCTGGAGAAGACGTTAGAGCAGGTCAGGCGGGACGTTGAGGGGAAGGATTATAGAGAGCATCTGAATCAGCTGAACGTTGCAATCGAGAGCGTGAAAGGAGGGATCACTGATAGCCTGGATCCGGAGAATATCGGCAGGAGTGAGTTTCACGTCTCCTGAATAACCTTGAAGTTTGCTGATCTTGTCGGACAGTCATGAGGACTCACGGTCCACGTCTCGGCATGTATGCATTCGGTGTCGTGGCGGTGCAAGTCATGATTGCTGGCGCCTATGTCGTCTATAAGAGGCGGCGGAACAGCATGCCGAAGAAGTACTTGTAGAGGCCAAGCTGCCTCTACGAATGAGCAACAGTCCCTGTTCGAAGGTCTTGCATATGCGCGCGCTCAGCGTAGTTGTACGATGATAGGAAAAGCGCCGTCTTAATCACAACAGTGTAGACATAGCGAGGTGTACACTATACTTCCGTTCACGCAAGGCTGCGGCATACGTCGTCCCGGTTAATTGTGTGAGTGTGGAAGTGACACATGGCAAGAAGAGGTGAGGTCTCGATTGTCGTCCGCTCCTTCCCTTGAAAGGAATCGCACCTTCCGTTGATTGGACTTCACCTCATCTTGGGTATTCGCTTGGGAACGCAACACTATCTCAACACAAGATTCGACGCCTCTCAAAAGCATTTGCAACATCGCCCATCTCTACTTCTTCCATACCTTAAGCTATAGCAGCGGGCTATCGCCCTGATCATATCGCTACGCGGGAGACAGCTCTTATCAGCAGCCTCCATTCGGGCATGGTCACCATTCGGTAGCTCAATCGTAGTTGCAGATGTGACAGGAAACGGCTGAGGAGTTGGCGCCTTCAAGACGCTGGGCTGCTTGAGAGCCGTGAGATCTTTGACTTCAATAAACCCTGCCATCTGCAGGAGATTGCCTGGGGTTAGAACTAACGACCGACCTGCAGGCCGCGAAGAAGCAACGATCAACCACCTCGACCGGATGTGAATCCGCTTCTGGCGGACTTGAGCTCGCTGGCGCACGGCATATCCCCGGACGATCCTGCTCAACAAGATACGGCTACACGACATTCAAGAACGAACGCGTTGCGGTGCCACCTCGAAAGCATAGCATGAACACGTGCTACCCGTTTACCGCTCACGAGCACGAGCGCTTGGGAGTGTGAGGACGTGCCACCTATCGGCCTGTGTCATGGCCTGCAGCGGAGATCTTCAAACGGTGCGGTGGGCTGGCCGCTGTCGAGACATGGATTCTGGAAGCCGCCGGTTGGCAGCCACCGAGATAAACTCGTTGTAAGACTGTGCGACCTCCGAACAGCGTAGATCTTGTCAAATGATGGTATGCGTTGAGTGGCATAATTGACAGTGCACGTGGATTCGAGCAGCATTGGAGGTCTGTAGAGGGAAAGATCTCGATCGTACCTCCGTAGAAAGAGCGGAGGTCCACTTCCAGAAAAACGCGACCTTGACGCGTCGCGTTCCGAGTGCAGTAGCTCAGAACTGCCCGACGGCGGTCAACGTATGCAAACGCTTGCCGGTCTCGTAGTCGGGCTTGTCAAGGACGTTAACGTGGGATTGCATTGACTACTGCATGCTGTTCAACTGGCATGCAGAGAAGAGCCTCCCCCGTCGTTACAGCTTCGTCCCCCGCAAGCAGCAGTGGATACAGGCTCTTTTGAGGGACCACGTTGAGCGAGTCGATACGTGTGCTTGAGGGTCGCGAGTCCCAGCTACTATAGTTACTGCATAAGGCCCGTTCAGTCCCGCGTTTGTGCTCTGGGTCAGCGCTCGTTCTCCAGGATAAAGCTGTGCGTCTCCGTGGTTCTGTTCGATGGAGCATGCCCACGATCGTGAACATCATTCGAGAGAGAGAACATCAGTCTATTTCCGACCATAACACGAAACGAAATAGTACATCGAGAGACAACCCATATACAGCTTCGATCTCTGCCATTCTTTCGATTGAAGGTGCTCCAAGTGCAGCTAAAGGTTGTTTCTAGCAAAGTCCGTGCACGAAAGACTAATCTAGCTGCCGGTCGCTCGCGCCTGCTTCCTCCGGCCTCTTCTTCGACACCTCCAACCTCACCCACAACCTCAACACCGACTATTCGACACACGTACACAGCGCCGGACGTCTTACGCCCTCTTGGTTTTCGCAACATCGCTATGTCAACATTATTCTGAGCCGCCTTCGCCGACATCACCAACACCCTCCGACGCGACCGACCGGCGGCACAACGCTCTTTGGGCGCGTTCTTCGAACGTGAAGCGCGAAGCATTGGACGAAACAACAGCATAAATTACAAACTCGCGATCGTGCGCTGACAACTTCGGAGCGTTGATCGCCATGGCCCGCCCACGCCCGTCGCTTTCGATTGACCTACCATCTTACGACATTCACCGTCGCAATGAGCACCTGCCTACCACACCAGAGCAGCGCGACGAGCCACAATCTGCGATCGACCCACCACCACCTCCGCGGCCCCAGCCGTTCAAGCTGAGAAGGAGACGCGCACCTCTTGTACCACTGGAAGAACCGCCAATACTATCAGAGCTAGAGACTGCAATCCCCACGATCGAAATGTCGGAAGCAGCGCCTGAATTGTCAAGTCCTAACCTTCCACCTATCGCGTCATCTGACGGCTTGCTCGCACCAATGCGTATGTTCCAACGACTCCCGACTCCGAAGACACCTGCGCCCAGGATTGACGACTTCACCCCGAACTCCAGCCCCGTTCACGAGTGGGCTCTGATCAATGACAGTCGCGACAATAAACGTCCGGCTTTCCAGCGTTCTGAGTCGATCTGCAGCTCATTCTCAGACTCTTCGGTCTCCTCGTGTGGCAGTTCCGCCTTCTCTGCGCCACTCAACAGTTGCACCAGCCCGGAGAGCGTCGCCACGGATCCTTTCATGGAAGAGGATGTCATGAAGGATGACAGCTTCAAACTGTCGCAGGATCGTGAATCGGATGGCCCAACCGCGAAGCGCCTGAAACGACACCGTCACGTCAAGTGGACGCCAGAGATGGACCATCATCTGGAGAGCACTTATCTCATGTATTTGCGTGACCCAAGAGTGACGCCGTTCAAGATGTTGCCTGGTGTCCCTCCTCCGCTTGGAGTCTGCTCACGTGTTGCTTGCAAGGCAAGGAGAACGTGGAGCCATCAAAGAGCAATCACACCGAGCTCACTTGATACCATTCTCGAGTCTGATAGATCAGTACGCCAAGGCTCACCTGATACCATTCGCCCAGACACAGCTGGAGACCGTTATCACAGACAACCAGTCTCCTGGCCGTCTGATGCCGCCACCCGCAAACGACTCCGAAAGCTCGTGAAAGGCAAGCCGCAGCTGTCGGCACACTATCAGCGGCTGCTACGAACACGCAGTCCATCTCCGTTCACCTCATCGAGTGCGCCTAGTCGTTCCTCGGAGACACCAGTCGCGTCCTTCTCGGGCCGTGACATGAAGATGTCGCTCATCACCTCCACAGCTCCTTCTATGCAACCAGAGGGCCCACTCGCGCAGCTCTCCAGCGATGACACCACGAACGATGAGTCACAAGTGCGTCCGCAGTCTCGTCGTTCATCACGCCCCTCGGACTGGTTTGCTCGCATCGGTCGTTCGTCTGCTCACCAAAAGAGCCTGTCGCTGCAATCTGAGCTCAGACTGGACTGCGACTTTGGACAGACGTCTGGACTTCTAGCTTCACCTTTCGATGAGGGTCCTGCTCGCACACATCTGCTACACAGCATGACCACCACCAAATCCCTTGGACGCAGCGCCTTCAGTGGTATGAATCGCAAAGTACCGTCGCTGGATTCTCCTATCGTACTCACCGGAGCACCCACTGCGCCTCGCTCCCTCAAGCGTCGCTTCAAGTCAGACGAGGAGAAGCCTCGTCGTCCAGTTCTAGCCGACGTCTTCGGTCCGCCGACCGACGATGGCGTCAATCTCCGCAATCGCGGCTTTACTGTCGGAGCTGTTCGGGCGTCTGACAAACTGACGAGAATTTTTGAGCCCACGATCTTCGAACCACCAACTGCTTCATCATCTTCATCCTCCGCAGATCATGAAATGACGGAGGCTCCGCCAGCACTCGACCTGTCACATCTTGGGCCAATTGGTAGCCGCTCTGCTCCTCGCCGCCTTGCTGAACCCATTCCACGTCTCGGCTCGCCATTCATGGAGACTCCAAATACCAGGAGCCTGTTCAATACCTTCCCGCGGAGTTACGTCCCAACGTCGGCCAACCCACAGCCCTTCCAGCAGAGGCTGCAAGAGCTTGCTGCCCAGGCCCAGAACCAGCAGAATTAGGTAGTGTTCTTGCTTGCCATCGTCGCTTATTCAAGCCATGGAGTCTAGGGGTGTCATGCTCGACATCGAGCGCGGTCTTGCGTAGTCCCATCTGGATAGGAAAGACCGATCTCGGATTGTTGATGATTTAGGATGATTGACGAAACACTTTCTCGGTCTGTGTACAAGCCAACACTATCACTACCCCGTTGCTTCTTCGTTCGCAGCGGACCCAGACCGCTGCTTGCTACGCCTTGTTCCATCTCGGCCTTTACCTCGCATTACCGATCTGTTCTGGATCAGCTCGGATTTCATCAGCGCAACTACTAGTCGGCGCCTGCCCTGGCGATGGCCTCTGAGCACAGCTTCGCATTTCTGGGGTGGTGGCACCAACCTTTGGTGCTTCCCAGACGTATGAGTGTTTTTTCTCCCGCGGCGGAGATCGTTACAACGTTACGAGGATATGACGCATATGAGGTGTTCGGAGTTCTACCTACGCTACTCACAATTCTGGCTGGGATGGAAGGCTTCGAGCCCGTTTTGCGTGATTCTGCTAGCTTTACTACGTGCTTAGACCACGAATGACAATATCTCTGAAAGTTCTTGATTTCCAACATGTGCACCACCTAATTAGTGTGTGCACCAACATAATAGTAACTGCCCAGAGCATTGAGACCGTCCGATAGTGGCATGGTGAGTTGGTGCTAGTTTGACATGTGAATGCACGGATCCTTCCCCGTCATCCTAGTTCCACTTCACGACATCCAACATTGTTCGAATCAGCGTTAAAGCGATTCTTACACCGAGAACATGTGTTCTGGCTAAAACTTCTCACAATGGACCACCCCCCCTCCCCAACCCTCCTCACCCTCCCCCCCTCACTCCGCGTCATCTCCCTCAACTGCTGGGGCCTCAAATTCCTCTCCAAGCACCGCCACGCCCGCCTCTCAGAAATCGGCCACCAACTCGCCATCGCCTCCCCCCCACCCCAAATCGTCGGCCTCCAGGAATGCTGGACCCAGGAAGACTACCTCGCCATCCGCGACCTCACCAAAGATATCTTACCCTATGGTAAATTCTACTGGTCAGGTATATTTGGCGGCGGGCTGGCCATATTATCGAAATGGCCCATCGAAGAGACGTCTATGTACCGGTACCCGCTCAACGGGCGCCCGTCGGCTTTCTATCGAGGGGATTGGTTTGTGGGCAAGGGTGTTGCGTGCGCGAGGATACGGATTGGGCCGGGGATGAAGGATGTTGTGGAGGTGTTTAATACGCATTTGCATGCGCCGTATGAGCGGGAGCCGCACGACTCGTACATATGTCACAGGACAGCGCAGGCGTGGGAGATTGCGAAGCTCATGCGGCATGCTGCGGAGCGAGGGCACATGGTGCTGGGGTTAGGGGATTTCAACATGGTGCCGATGAGTCTTGCGCATCGGTTGGTGGAGGCGCATGCGCCGGTGAGGGATGTGTGGAGAATTGTGAAGCCGGACTCGGCGATTGGGGGTGCGCATGAGGCGGCGGAGAAGGCGAGGGGAAGGACGGTGCCGACGGCGCAGGAGTGTTTGGATGAGCATGGGGCGACGTGCGATGGGAAGTTCAATACGTGGCGGTGGAGCAAGGAGACGAGGAAGGAGCTTGAGAGGGGGAGGGATACGGTTGTGGATCCGGATGCGCCGGACCCAAGGGCGAGGAGGTTGGATTATGTGTTTTTGGCTGATAATGTGAGGGAGACGGGGTATAGGTGGGAGATTGAGGGGATGGAGGTTGGGATGAGGATGCGGCATCCGACGTTGATGTGTTCGCTGAGCGATCACTTTTCGATTGAGACTACGTTGGTGAGATCGCAAGCGAGTAAGGGGGCGAGTAGGCGGCCGAAGATGACTACACCGCTTCCGCCTGATACGTATGATATCATTCTGGCTATGATCTCGAAGTACGACGCCCGTGAGAGAGGACAACGACGGCACCGACTCGCTCGCTTCGGCGTGTCCATCTTCGTCTCCCTGGGTTGCTTCGTCGCCGTATGGTGGTCACCACGGAACTACGTAGCATTCATCATGCTCCTAGTCAGCACTCTGGGCTTCGGCGGCGGTGTGCTCGAAGGTCTGATGGGCGGCTTGTTCGTAGGCAGCGAGCTTCGAGCCCTTCGCGAATTCCGTCACGAAATCGAACGTGCTCAGGAGCAGGCCGTCGTCGTAGCGAAGCAGAACGATACTCTATTCTGATAGTAATCGAACAAAGTCAATGACATCCCGACCGAAAGTTAAGAACATCTTCACACCGCTCAGACCGAAAGCAGTGTCGTCAAGTCTCGTGGCTCTGTGCGCCTTCGTGAACGCATAACACTCGGCAGCATTCCCCTTGGTATCGATGGTGACACCGCGTAGTCTAGGCATAGCTGCGAAGGCCTTCAGTAGTCCAGACGCAGATGGTTCGCAGACGTCAAATCGCCCTTCTGGGCCTGCGAGGGTGCAGGCGATTGATTGACTAAAGCTTGCGAACCACAGGTTACGTGCGTATTGCGACTTCAACGGAGTCTTGAGATTGGCGTCTGTTTGGGCGCAGAAGTCGTTACGGGTGACTACGATAGTATTCAGATCGTAGAGGGTTGGTAGGGCTTCCTCGTAAATCTGTTGGTTTGTCCGCAGGATGGTTAGGTCCAGGGTGCCGGGGATGTGTTGACGGAGCTTGAGGTTCTCGCGGTTCGGAAGGAGGTGTTCGTAGATCTATGGGAGTTGATGAGCTGATTTGAGGGCAATGGACTTATAAAGATAGCTTACTCTCAGTCGCAGCTCTACGGGCAGGCGGTCGAGCAACGGACACTCGGTCATATTTGGAGTGGGATGGGGGGACATGTTTCCGTGTTGCTGCTGCTCAACCATGGATATGAAGGGTCTTCCAGGAATCAACTTCGCGATTGGAGATGTAGAGTAAGACTGGATTTGATACAGTGAGATTGAGATAAGGAATGAGATTGAAGTGTTGAATGTCAGGAGGAGAAGTGGGAGGATGTTTCCTGGACGACCATCCCCACCTCACCCCGCGCAGTCACCACCCAAGCAGCTGCAACCTTTAAGCTTGTCTGCGAAGTCTATTCTGAACGCACAGTACTTCACCGGCGTTTGTATGGCTTGAGGATTTCATGAAGACCGGCCACTGAACAGCCAACAAGCACGATCAATCTGGCGTAGGCTCGTACCGCGCTCGCTCGAGCGCTGGAAGCTCCATGGCCTTCCTCTTCGGCCGCCGGCAGCGATCCGCCTCCGACCTGATCAAATCCACCAAAGACCTGCTCCAAAAGCTCATCAAAGAGGATGGACAAGTCCCGAAGGTATGGAGTCATATACTGTCTACCAGTATGATGTCTAACAGTCTGCCAGACAGAAGAAGACCTCGCCCGCACCCTCTCCCTCACCAAAACAACGCTCCAAGGCTCCCCCGACATCGACGCCCAGCCCGAACAAGTCGCCCAACTCGTCTCCGCCATCCTCGCCGAATCCCTGCTCCCCCTCCTCGTCACCAACATCCACCGCCTCCCCTTCGAAGCCCGCAAAGACACCCAGACCATCATCTCGAACGTCTTCCGGTTTAGAAACCCGGGCAGCACTTCGAATGAACCGGACGCTCTGAAAGACGTGCTGCGCTCCCAACCAGATATCGTGGTCAGCTTGTGCAATGGCTACGAGCGCCGGGAAAGCGCTGGCGCGTGCGGGGGGATATTGAAGGAGGCGCTGAAGTGGGACGCGGTGGCTGCGGTGATACTTTATGATGAACCCGAGACGACGGGGGGGCAGAAGATTGATATCTACAATGATGTTGATATCACGAAGAAGAGCTCTGGGACGGGGGTGTTCTGGAAGTTCTTCGACTGGATCGACAAGAGTTCTTTTGAGGTTTCGGCGGATGCGTTCGATTGCTTCCGGCTGATTTTGACCAAGCATAAGGGGTTGGTGTCGCAGTACATCAATACGAATTTCGAGGCGTTCTTTGGCAAGTACAATGATGTGCTGGTCAAGAGCGACAGCTATGTGACGAAGCGGCAGTCGATCAAGCTGCTTGGGGAGGTGTTGTTGGATCGGCAGTTCTATGAGGTCATGACGCGATATGTCGATTCGGGGGATAATTTGAAGCTCGTTATGTGGCAGCTAAAGGATGAGAGGCGCATGGTGCAGTATGAAGCTTTTCACGTGTTCAAGGTGAGCCTGCATCAACAAAACCATGATATCAGCGGATCTAACCTGTACCAGATCTTCGCAGCCAACCCGAACAAGTCATACGAAGTCCAGAAGTTCTTGATCATGAATAAGCAACGCCTCCTCAAGTTCCTACCCAAATTTCTAGAGGACCGTACGGAGGATGATCAGTTCAACGACGAGAAGGCGTGGCTTGTCAAGGCTATTGGCAATCTCCCGGACAGCACGAGTGGCATACAGTCGCCGACGGCTGCGAGACCGGCTAACGGGAGTGCGGGTGTTTCACAGCAGAGTACGACGGCGCAGGTGCGGTCTTGATGAGCGATGCATGGGTGGTGTACGGAGTTAAGGCAGCGGCAAAGCCGTGGATAGTGGTATGGAGGTATTGTATCGCGATTGGAGCTTATGGTTTTGAAGATCTTACGACAGACGGTCCGTTCATGGCTCTGCGAGGCGCTTGTACATATCATACCCTTGTGAGCCTTACACTGCTCACCCCAGTATCATTCAACATCTCCCCAACAAGAGAAGTAGAATGTAACGGTCGTGTGAAGCAGTAACTTATTAGGCAGGTTGTGATATCGTACATGTACAGATAATCTAGGGCTCAAAGATCGTGGTATCCATCGTCCCGTCCCAACCACCAAGCACCAAACCCGCAATGCAAGTCGGCCGTGCCAGCCATGCAACAGTACAGCGCCTTCGCTACCATATGCTTCTTTGCGATAAGGATAGACACCGCCGCTTTCACCCGACAAATGACCCAAAATTCAAATGCGCACCACGCAATGCAACGGACATCATGCGTCACGTCCCTTCGCTCTGCCTGCCTGCTTAACGGCCAGGCGCAATACTCGGCCGCCTCTTCTTCATAAGCTCATGAGGCTTGCTCGGATCACTGGGATCCATGAACGTCATCAACACCGTGCTCAGCTCCTTGAAATCGACGGGTTTGGTCATATATGAGTTGAAACCTGGCAACAGTACGTCAGCATAAAATGTCTCACGTGTCTCGCATGTTCTACGCTCCAGTAACTTACCCGCCTCCACGCACTTCTCATACACATCACCCAGTACATTAGCGGACAGCGCGATGATGGGGAAATAGGGCAGTTTAGCATGTCGCTCCCACTTCCGGATCTCCTTGCACGTCTGGTAGCCGTCTTTGTTCGGCATATGCAGATCGCACAGGATGATGGAGTAGTAGTCGTGCGGGTGCGCGAAGACCTTGTCAGTGCATTCGACGCCATCAATGGCGATTTCTGTATCGATAGAGACCTTTTTGAGGAACTTCTGGACGACCTGGTGATGAATTAGAATTGGTTCGCACGGATACCAGCAGGTCGAAAGGAGACTTACAAGCTGGTTCGTCTTGTTATCCTCCACGAGCAGAACGCGCTTGCCCTTGTTGCCAAGTCTATTGGTCACCCCTTCGAACACTTGTTTCTGTGTCAAGGCGACTTGTTGTGCGCTGTCCTGGTTGCGATCGGTACTCATCTCTCGCTCCTTGCGCGGGTCGAAGATGGTGGCGAATCGAGACGGCTTCAGAGGCTTGAAGACGAAGCGAAGCCGCCGTTGCTCGCTAAGATCGTCGTAACTGTGGCCTGGTGCCTCTTCCATGATCTTCCTGCGCTGCGCTAGGTCGGTGATCACCACCATCTCTGTCCCGTGATGCGATGGCGAGGCCAAGACCTGCTCGATGAGCGCAACGATCTCGGCAATGTTGTGCAGTACCATGACAATGTGTGTGAAGATGACGGGGTCGTCGCCACCGATCATTTCCTGGCATTCGGAGAAACTCTCCCTGGCAGTGATCTGGTGCGGAATGTTTTGTGGCAACGTCTGGTCGACATGTTGCACCGTAGCTTCGAGGGCGTACTTTAGCGGGCACAGTACTAAGATCGAGTACATCGGTGGGAGGAGACTGTCGCCAGGCGAGAGCGCTCGCGTAGTGCTCTCCGAGCCTGCGGAGCGAGCTGGTTCGGCTTCGGCAGTGGAACGACGAGAGGTAGTTGGAAGAGCCAGCTTGATTGGAGGTGTGCCGGGGATCGACATGTCCTGCACATATGACGAGGCAGACGAACGTTCCGAACGTAAGCTGCTAGTCCGCGCTGCCGATCTCACTGATGTTACCGATGGATCAGAGCTTGCCGAAGATACAGAAGCGACATCCGGTGATGTATACGGAGACGGCGACTGGCTGTACTCGAGGGCGATTCTCGGTGATGCCCTCGCTTGGCCGTCACTCTGCATCTGGATCGACGAGGCTCTTGACGGCTTGGAAGCCGTTGTTGGGCTCGGCACCGGACCTGGTGATATTGGTAGGATTGGTATGGTGATTACACCAGGCGTTGTTGCTGGTGGAGGCTGGTCACGCTGTGACGGCAACGTTGTCTTGATGTAGAAAGTGAACGTTGATCCCTTGTCCGGCACACCTTTCGCACTCATGTCTCCGCCATGGAGCTGAGCCAGCTGCCGCGATATCACAAGGCCAAGCCCTGTGCCGCCGTGTTGGCGAGTGCTGCTGCCATCGATCTGACTGAAGCGCTTGAACAAGTACTCAGCTTCCCTGTCCGTGAAGCCTTGTCCGGTATCAACGACGTCAAACTTGATGTACATCTCGTTCTTAGCCAGCTCACCCTGGCCATCGTCTTGAGTATTGCAGCGGATAAAGACTTCGCCTTTCTGTGTGAACTTGATGGCGTTACCGACAACATTGAGTAAGATCTGTCGGATGCGGAAGCGGTCGCCTTTGACTCGAGGCGGTACGTCGTCTCCGACCAAGTAATTGAGCTCCAGTCCCTTCTCGATGGCCATGGTAGACGTCAAGTCGTTGACTTCTTCTATTAGTGCCCGGACATACAGCCATTCCGGATTGAGCTGGATCATCCCAGCCTCAGCCTTGGAAAGGTCAAGGATGTCGTTGATCAGGCCGCGTAGGCCTTCAGTGCTCGAGCGAATGATATTCACATGTTCGAGCTGCTCGGTGGTCAAGCTGCTGTCGATCAGGAAGTTGACCATACCCGTGATACCATTGAGCGGCGTTCGAATTTCGTGCGACATGTTGCTCAAGAATCGGGACTTCTCATCCATAGTCGCCTTCAAGTCACGCTCGAGCACCTTGTGATCGTTGATGTCCGTACATGTCCCGTACCAAGTTTCCTCTTCGTTGCTGGTTTGTATCAGTGGCTCGGCTAGCAGAACACGAACCAGATGCCACCTGTAGTCTCCGTCTCGAGACTTGAGCCTCACTTCAGTGGAATAGGAAGGACGGCCGTCGGCATCTCTCGAGACCTTGAGAATTCCAGTGCTCGCAAGCTCCGACAGTTTACGTTGCGGCATCTGTGGGGACACTGGTGAAGCTTCCGTGCTCGCTACACCTCTCTCAGTCTCGGATGAGCCACTGCTGGACGCTGCTGAGGCCGATGTTCTGCGCTTAATCTCGGGTGGGACTGTCTGGGGTACGTTTCCTGGTTTATCTGGATCCTCGTCGAACGTTGGAAGTCTGCACTTAGCCAGATCATCTACGTGAACGTGATCCATGAAGCCGACGCCAAGCGCCTGAGCTTCGGTCTGGCCGGAGAAATGGATCCACTGCGAGTTGCAAAAGGTGACGCCCTTCACTTTGTTCACAGCGAAGACAATCTGCGGGCTTGAATTAGCGAGCGCACGGTACTTCGCCTCTGATGCAGCTGTTTCGTGTTGGCGAGAAAGGTTCATCTCCGCCATGTGTTGCTCGTGGAAGTCCATCATGGTGCCGATCCAGTGCACTATCTTCTGCCTCTTGTCTTTGAGCGGCGCAGCGCGAACGTAGAACCAGCGATAGCTGCCCTCAAACCTTTGCAAGCGTACCTTCTGCTGGAGCTGTTGTGCAGTGCGGAGTGATCGATGCCAGCTAGCAGTGAAGTCCTGACGATCATCCGGATGGATAGCTTGCCAGGGCTCGGAGAGAACTTGGCGTGCTTCCTGTCCTCGATAGATCATGAACTTCTGGTTGACCCAAGTCATGCGCCCAGTGTCTGGCTCTGCGGTGAAGATCTGTACTGGTACAGAGTCGATGATGGTACGAAGCAATCGTTCGGAAGGAGGTGGCATATCGTCTTGCTGTGATTCCCCCCTCCCTTGAGCAGAGAAGTCTGGACCTACTTCGGTGGCGGGAGTTGCAACTGCGCCGAAGGAGGAGACGTAGTCCGCACCAAATGAATGCAGCTGTGTATGACGTTTCTCTGCGCCAGTTTCACCATCATGAGAAGGTGTTCGATTCACGACAGGCCGTTCTGTTGTGGTAGGGTCAGGTAGGAGTTGCGGGCTGCGATCTCTGGCGTTTGCTTTATCGTCCCGTTTCGCTTTTGGCTTTCGGTCACTCTGAGGTAGTTTACTCTCTTCATACGCCGGAGGAGAAGGCTTTCGAGCACCCGCTTTACTCTCCGAGCTTGGCACCTTCCGCGATGATCGCGCAGGCGTTTGAACCTGATTGGTATTGCTCGAGGTTCTCTGCCCTGAACGCTTCTTCGCCTCGAAGTAATTGTCGACCATCTCTGTACCGCTCATGCCAGGGGTGCCCGTCACTGAACGATTAGTCCAGAAGTGGCTTGCAGGATCCCAGCCTGGCGTGCCCACTATTGAGCTTGTGGGGCTATATTTGGACCGGCTAGAGTATTCAGATGGACTTGTGACGCTGCCGGAACCAGACCTCAAGCCAGAAGGCTGATCCATCTGTGCGTTGACGATGTCCGCCAGTGACGTTGGCTCGACCGTCATCGGTGCAGTACTGAAGGCGCGCCCTGACGCTGTTCTGCGATGCCGAATGCTGACGCTCGGCATGTGAGTGTATGAGAACTGCTGAGATGTGGCGAACGAGGTTGCAAGGTGTGGACCTAACAGCTTCAATGAGTTTATCAAGTTTTGCGGATATGGCACAGTCGAGGTCAAGATCGACAAGATCGCGATGGGTGCTTTGCGCTCCACGTCTATCGTGTTACTCCGTTGCGGTGGACCTGGATGGTCTCGTGGTCTTGAATACGTCCTCAGAGACTGCATCGGCTGCGAAAGCGAAGGGTGAATCAAAGGGATGTGGATCACAGTGCTGACCCGGTCAACACCGATAGCTTCCACCTGGCCAAATTGCGAGTAGTCCCGCGGAGTAGTTGTCTCATCGAAGGCGTCTTCCACCCTCTGACCCTCAGAAGCGAAAAAAGGATTGTTCTCCTCATCTGCTTGTATTGCTGGAGAGGGGGCGGGCGATTGGGACCATGGCGACGACGGGTACTGCTCGTACTCTTCGTAGTCCCTAGCCGCGGTAAGTGAGTTGTCCGACGCAAATGCACTTCTGTAATTGCCAAAGATTTTCTCAGCATAGCTTCGAACACCTATAGCTGCTGGTCTGTGCTCTGTCGCTCCCCTGTTGCTCGATGAAGTGTCGGAAGAGCTATCATCTTTTGAGATCGGAGCGTCAGGCACATAGTCGCGTGTCACGGTGACCACCCTGCCTCTCTCAAGAACACGATTAACACCACTCGGTTCTATCAGTGGGCGGACTTCATCGTCCAGAGGACGCAGTGCGGAAAAGACTTCGGCAAAAGGCCCTGGCTCAACATCGCCAGCTACACTACTAAACGCCGGGTCGCCCAAAGATGCCTGTCGCACGGATGTCGTCGAGGGGAAACGATAAGGAGCGAGACCGCCGGGACCACGGGCAGCTGTGATTCCTGCTGCATGCGTGGCTGTTCGCTGCGGGCCCTGCGGTCTTGCTGCCTTGGCGCTGGTCTGGTCCCATTGCTCCCTTCCGTGACCAGCATACGAATGGCGGGACTCTAGCTGTGGCCGAAGTTTATTCGACTGTGGTTTCAGTGCTCTCATTTGAGTCGTCTCTGCTGATGGTGTGGGGCGCAAGTCGGTACGGGGCGAGCTTGACATGCGTACTTTCGCACGAGCAGTTTGCTCCAGGATAGTAGGGTGCGGAACAAATTCCTCTGGCCCGTTCATGCTGAATGTCGCCTTCTGGCCCCACGGCACGTTCTCTATGTCGGTGGGGTCCATTGGTATGACCAAAGTCACTCTGTCGGCCTTGTAATTGTCGTGCATCATGTTCGTCACAGTCGCCCACCATTGCTCCAGGCCAGGTTCGCAGTTTAATTGCAAGACAAGGTCGTACAAATTGGGCGCTGGAAAGCGAGGATCTTCCGGTGCAGGCAACACAGTACCGGGTGGCATGAACGAGCTGGCATCTACACCGGGCGTGCTGCCTGCCGAATACATGCCACTTGATCTTCCAGGAGTATCGTCGTCAACCGCAGGTAGCCCAGACGTTGTAGGCGATAATGCGGTGAAAGGTTGGTGTAAAGCCGATGGCCATGCTTTAGGAGTACCTGGAACGTAAGGGAAGGGATACGACGGCGTCCGAAGCGGCAGGTTTGCTGCGGGTGTCGGTGGCACGCTTGCTCTCACGGTCTTTGAGGACTCTGTAGACTCAGTGGACAGCGTCGAGGCCGTTCGTGCAACTCCTGGGGGATCGGACACTGTCGCATCCAGAGACGGCGAATGCGAAGCTCCCGCCCCTTCTTCCGGAATTGGCGATACTCTCGAAGTGCCAAGCTCGGTCTTGAAAGAGCCCTGACTGCGGCGCATACGTTGCTGAAGAAGCAGTCTGGCATTCATTGCCTCCCTCAACGTCACCAGACGTTCCTCTTCGGGCGATGATGGTTGGGTCGTCCCAGCGACATTATTCCGGGCGTTGCGTTCTGCGCTCACTCCCACTCCCACTCCCCGGCTTTGATCCGCTTCCTGCCTCCTGTTCGCACTCTTCTCATCGGCCTGGCGTTGCTGACGACCGGCGAGACGCGCCGTGGGCTCCGACAATCGATCCAGCGGTGACCGAGCAAGCTGCGGTCGTGAAGCACTTGGGTCTGTAGGAGACATCGGTCGGTGCAGTGTCGTCTCCATTGTATCCCGAGTCATCTGATGTGGTGTCGGAGGGTGTCTCTGATGTTGTGTCTGAGTGTGTCTCCTTGAGTGCGACGGGCGACTTCATTGCGAAGCCAGACGTCGCTCTTTCTCTCAGCAGACCCTAGGCGGCGATGCATTCAACACGTTGAATAGCGCGCCTTGTCTTCTCTTCTTCGACATACACATCTGAGAGGCTGCTAACCACGTGTCGGCCGTTAGTAGGTGCTTTGCGACCGAGCCTCGAGAATGGACGAAGTCCTCGCTCGCTTCAGCAAAATGACGTATGAATTCGCCAGGGTTAAGGTTTAGCGTGGAAACACACCCTGTCCTTCTTCTTTAAGCAACAACCACGTCAGCCAGCTCGGGGTTCGCCACGCGTGACAAACGTCTCCAGGTTCGGACGGCAGTCAGTCCGACTCCGCCAGCGCACGTCTCATGCGCTCACAGCGCGTTCGGAAATCAGAGGGCATGGAGACAACTACCAGCGCTGACATAGAGACAACTGCTCGACTACCGAAGCACGCCTAATCTTCGGGGTGCTCCAATAGCACTCCATCCCTGTCTCGCGCAAAATCAGCTGCCTATCCTTATCACGTTTCACATCTAAGGCGGGCCTAAGCATTGCTAAGGATCGTTCGTGATATTCTTTCGATACGCGAATGAGAACGTTCTTTGTGCTCCTTTGTCGTGGTCCAGAAGAGGAGGTCGATTGGCCGTTGTAGCTGCTGCTCCTCTATACTACTGATTGAGATCTCGACGTATCGCAAATACACATATATATGTACGTTGACCAGCGGATCTTCTACTTGCCCTAGGTAAACGCATAACACGGCTAAGTCAATCACTATCTACTCTCGCGGTTTGCATCCCTGAGGATTACCCCCCCTGAAGTACTTATGTTCCAAAGCAGCTTCAGCTGTCAGCCGCCGACTAGACTCAAATACGACGAGGTCCTTGACAAGGTCTACAGCATCGTCATCAGCGGTAGGTAGTAGCTCTTGCCACGACTTTGCAGGATACTCCTTGAAGTTCATCTTGCCCCAGTCCGGAAAGTCTGCCGCTTCCTGTTCAAGAATCAGTCCTTGAACCAAACCCACGGAGCACAAACATCAACTCACCGGCCAGGTTTCCAAAGTCGGCGTCCCCAACGACGCGAATATGCTCTTGATCAAAGCAAGCTCGCTGCCGAGATCACCAGCATCGAACAGCGTCGTTCCGCTCAGACACAGGACCTGCGCTGCCACACATCCCGCGGCCCACATGTCGAGACCACTATCGTATTTCGAGTTGCCGAAGAGAACCTCTGGCGGCCGGTAGCATGTCGTGCCAACATCGAGGATCTTCGCCTCTGGTAGCTCGGAGGCATGATCGTGCGGAGACCAGGCAATGCCGAAGTCTGCGATATATGCTGGACCGTTCGCACTGGCAAGTAGAATATTCGGAGGCTTCACATCACGGTGTATTATGCCAAGTCTGTGGAGGTGTGCAAGCCCTGAGAACATATCCTTCAGGATCGCTCGACCCGAATCGCGTGTGATCTGCTTTCGATGAAGCAGAACGCCGAGATCATATGGCATGTACGGGAATACCATGATCAAGCGGCCGCCTGACTGTTGGAAGACCTCGATCAAGGGTATGATGTTGCTACCTTTGGCGGCCTTGAGCAGACGAGCTTCTTTGGCAGCATCGTGGGGTGGTGTGTTGTCGGAGAGAGTGGTGACTTTCAGTGCTACCATACCAGGCGCGGATACTTCGAGATGTGCATCCGGATTGTGAGCTCTGAAGACTGCAGAGAAGAGGCCATCTTTGTAATGTTCGGCGTTCGTATATCGTCCGATGGAAAACCCGGTTTCGGGAAGCTGTGGTAGATCCTCGAGTCTGCTTTCGCGAGGCTGGCGATCCGATCTTGAGTTGAGCAAGACTTCGATAGCTTCATCACATCTTGCCCTGTAGTCGTCCTACTCCAAGTTAGCCTCTGGAAAGGCAATATGAAACCTCACGACCCACCAAGTGTGTGGCAGCCTTCCGGGCGACTTCTTCGGTTGCTTTTGCATATTTCGTCACCTCCGCTGCGGTGTACTCGGAGTGTACACTCCTGTATGCAGCAGATCTATGCCATCATGAGCCAATTGTCGTTCATCAAGGCCTTCACCAACGGGCACTCACTTGCATTTTCGAGATCGCTGAAACGCGGTCACTGAAACTCGGGCTACCCTGCCATGTTTGCGTCATGATCAGTTGCAAGCATTGTCTCAGCCTTGGGCTGTTGTTGCAATACACAGATAAATATCTTCTCTGTTTCGCGTTGTTAGTTACGGCAGCAGCAGTAATGTTTGTTTGTATGATGTAGAGTTGCGTAGCGCCTAAGTCAAACGCGATCCGGGATCCGAAACCGGGAAAGTTAGCCTAACTACGTATAGGGGGTTGCTAGACCTAGTAAATAGCCCTACTACTTAGTTTCTAATACTTATAGAGTTAATATAAGCCTTATCAGTCTCATAAATCTACAACTAAAGTAAATTAACTATATATACTTTAACTTATACTTATACTCAAATCTCTAGTTTAAATTAGCCTAGCTAATTATAGTAGCTCTATAGTAACTTACATAGAGTATTTTAGGCTTTTACTCTCTTTATTTTTTTAGTTCTTCTTTCTTAACATACTATAGAAATTACTAGCTAATATAGCGTAATATTAATAGTCTTAATAGCGTAACCCGAACGACATATTAGCTATAGTTAATATCTTAAGATCTATATTACTATTCTATTAACTTCTAAGGTTATCTATAGTATAAAGGAAACTAATTCTACGCCTACTTTACATTCCCGCGGTATCGCGAGTTCTACGGTCGCATATATTACAAACCACGTAGGCGAGAACGATCACTACGGCCCTAACGATGACTAACAAGATAATGGACTTCCAGATAATAAGCTCTTCTTCGCGCCTATCCAGCCGGTCTCGGTCCGCCAAGTTCTCGACGTTGGCCGCGGAAATGGCATTTGGCCCATGAACTTCGCGATTGAGTTGAAGGCGTGGATCTCAGTCCAGTCCAGCCCATCTGGGTGCCACCAAACTATCACTTCATACTCGATGACGTGGAGGGCGACTGGACGTATCCCTTTTGCCACTTCGATTTCGTCCACAATCGATGTCTGGTATGTGCGATTCAAGACTGGAAAGATTGTATCGCCAAGCGGAATTGCTGCCTCGAACGGACACCAACGTAGAAGCGGACATTCTTATGTCGGTCGGCATGCTCGCCTCTACAGTGCTTCTCTGCAAAGTTTCGCTCATACCAAGGCTGAAGGTTCCAAAGGCGTCGAGGCGGACCAGGAATGAAGATGAACTCGTGTTCCATCGAGGAACATGATGTGAAGCTGCCAACCCAATATCATCGCTGGCTGACTTCGAGGCGAACGGAAAGCGCGGAGATGATGTCGCAGACCTGATGCCATGAGAACGCGTCAAGCACAAACTCTCTGTTGCAATCGATGCGGTATCCTTTCTACAAACACGGTACACGCCAATCACATGTCGGTGAATGTCATCAAGCATTTCCGATTCGACGTCATGAGGAAGGCTTGTTCGACAAGCTTAAAGTTAATCTCCCATCGGGAAACCTTCAGAATGGCATGGCCACTCTATAGAAAGTGGTCGCGTGCCGTTGGAAACCAATTTCTTGATGCACTCAGAAGAACCCTACGACCGCAGGCTCAAACAGTCGAAAGCCTCACATCCTCATCATGGAGGCGTGGCTACAACACCACCGCCTTACCAAGGATGCCACTCGACTGGCGAGAGACGTGCATACTCCGCCTGCTCGAGGTTCTGGAAATGATCAAGAGCCGCAGAAGAGCGACAAAGTGTTGGTGGCTTTCGAGGCAGAGGACTGTCACAGTCCACGGGAGTGGCCGATGAGATGGAAGCTGTTCTACATCACCATCATCTGGTGTCTGGTCTTTGTCACCGGCTGGTCGTCAGCAGCGGACTCGACCGCGTACGGTCAACCACTAGTCTTCTCAACTTAGACTGGTGCTGACACTCGTGCTTGTATATGCAGGCACGAGACCGCGGACATAGCGCTCCATGTCTCGGAAGTGAGCGAAAGCCTTGCGACATCCAACTACCTCTTTGGAGTAGCCATCGGAGCTGTGTTTGCCGGACCATGCAGCGAGACTGTCGGCAGGTTGACGACGTACCTCTCGACCTTCGCAGTGTACATGATTTGGGTGGTACGCGTGCGACCGCTGTTTCAGGCCGTTCTGATGCTGATGGCTTGCACAGATGGACTCGGCGTTGACCCCAAACTTTGGTGCCCAGATTGTGTTTCGGTTCTTTGTACGTATAGATCCTTCAATTGGTGACAAGTAAGGACACTTGACTAACAAGACTGGTTGGCTAGGCCGGCCTGTTCGCATCGGCGAGCATGAGCACCTATGGCGGTAGCATGGCGGATATGCTGGAGCCTAAAGACAGAGCCCTGATTTGGCCATTCTTCGCACTCTCGCCACTGCTCGGTATGTTGGCACGCCTATGGAAGACGGCAAATGATTACCATGGCTGATCCTCCAATGCAGGCCCAACTGTTGCTCCTGTTGCGAGTGGCTGGATCGCGCAAGACCTTGGTTGGCGCTGGGTCGACTGGATATCCCTAATCATCTCCGGCGCTGCTTTCGTGCTCGCGGTACTCTGCCTTCCTGAGACGTTTTCTCCGATCCTCCTGTCGTCCAAAGCAGCCGCTCTTCGAAAAGCCACCTCAAACGACAGGTACACTTCCGAATTCGACGAGTCAGCTCGGCCGCCCCAAAAGCTACTCGACAACCTGCGTCGTAGTGTCTACTTCATCACTAGGGAGCTCACTACCGTTTCTCTTCGGGCTTTATTTGACCGTGACCTACCTTCTAGTCTTCGGCTTCTTAGAAGGATTCGACTATGTGTTCTCAGACACATATGTTTTCGATCTTGGGCAGCGATACAGTGCTTTCGGCGCGATTGCGTTTGGTATGGTAGTGGGCCTACCGTACGTGTTGCTCTTCAACCACTTCTCCGGCTCGTCCAAATCCAACGTTGATCCGCCGCCGGAACAGAAGCTGCGCCCGACTCTCCTTGCTGCTCCTCTCCTGGCAGGGTCTCTCTTCTGGCTAGGCTGGACCAACCGCGCAACCATATCTTTCTGGTCGGACTTGAGCGCCTGCTGGGTCTTCGGCTTCACCATCATGGCTCTCTTCACCGCAACGTATCACTATTTACTGGACTCGTATGGTACGAACGCCGCGAGTGCGATGGCGGCTATCACGTTCATGCGATACATGGCGAGTGGTGGCATGGTACTCGCTACGGAGCCTATGTACGAGGCGCTAGGTGTACAATGGTCCATGACGTTATTAGGATGTGTCGCTGCGCTGCTGGCGCCCGTCCCGTGGGTGTTCTGGTGGTATGGGGACAAGATACGAGCGCGCAGCAAGTGGGCGTTCTCCCAAGACGAAGCGTTGAGTGATTAGTATCTTCACAAGCTCGGTCGGCCCGAGCCAAACGTCATTGATCTATCGTCAGATTCAGCTCATTCTCTTTGGATGTCAACACATATTCTTGTTCTGAACTCCCCGATTCTCAGCCAATCGTAGTTCCTGATGATCTCACGTTTCAACTTCAATAAGCTATATATAATATACCTAGCCATACTACACATCCGCTACGGTAATCTAGCAATAATTTCAGATCGGTCACTAGTAGACTGTGGCAGCATTGATGGTTGTTTGCTCGTGAGGGTGGCATATACATGTGTTTTTAGAGGCGTCGTAGGGCTGGACCTAAAAGCGAGCTGGCAGTATGTCGACCCAGGACAATGGTTTCTGTTTCTGCTGACCACCACGCAGCAGGAGAGACAAAGAGCGGGAACACGCATAACACTGCACGAACTCTAATGTATACACCCGACTCACATTTACTATTTATACCTCCACCCCCCGTGCTCGAGGTTTCAAAATCACACCTCTTATTGTCGACCAGCTCCGCAATAGGAACAGCAACAACCTCACTTCACTGCGCAACTTTCACTATAAAGACCCTCCCAACCACCTTCCACCATGTCACCACCAACCCTCCTCACCATGGCCCAACGCGCCTGCATCCGCGACATCGCCGGCCTCATCGACATCGGCGACATGACGTACGACCTCGTCCGGCCCATCCTCAAGAAAGTCAACGACCCGGAACAACTCCGCAAGATCGAACTCGCCTCCCCACACATCGCTGACCACGACGCTGAGCTCTGGAAAGCGTTCATTGCCCGCGACATCCCGCTATGGCGCGAGAAGATGATTGAGCCGAAGGACCCGCGCAGCTGGGGGAAGGTCTACCGGAAGATGGTTAGAGAGGAGAGCACAGCGAGGGAGGAGCAGGAGCAGCAGTTGGCGGCGGCGATGAAGGGGATCGCGAAGACGAAGCAGGAGAATAAGCTCAATGTTGTTAATAGGGTGCTCAGCTATCCTGGGAAAGCGGAGCTTGGGAGAGGGCAGCACTTTGTTGAGCAGATCCCTGAGGCGCCGAGACCGAGACTGAAGAATGCGAAGACGGGAGCGGATATTATGCATGCGATTCGGAGGCAGAGTGTGCTGGCGAGTAAGGAGAAGGGTATGGTTGGTACTATGTCGGTGAACAAGTCATTGAGGTATGGGCTGCAGCCTACGAGATCGGTGTTGAAGGAGCCGAAGAGTCAGATCACGAAGGCGCCGGAGAGTATGCTTCTCGTGCATCAGAGGCCGCAGCTCGTGGCCGCGGCGAGACAGGTGGGGAGTCAGCGTGAAGGGAGTCAAGGAGAGCGGGAGCCGAAGACGCAAAGCACGACAACGAGGATATTCGCGAGTCGAGGAGGCCCGTCCAGAGTCGACAAGGAGATCAGCGAGGCACGCCGTGCAGACCAGAAGCATAGAGAGGATCGACTGAGGGCAATCGCAGCCGGAAAACCAGCGCTTCCACTTTCGCCACCGTCGTCGCAACCGCGTTCGATCACCAGCGCTCAGCAGGTCTCCGTCGCACCCAGAGCAGCCACATCGCACTCGGCCGCTCCACAGCCAACCGCAGCGCAGTTATCAGCACCGAGAGGCCTGAAGCGCTCTGCCGATGCCCTCTCTCCACCAAAGCCAATGAGCCCTGCACCAAGCGCGGGTCACGCAACCCTCAGAGTCACCGAGGACGCGGGACAGACAGCGAGTCCGAGCCCAGCACCGCTCGTCAGGAAGCGACCAGCGGTCTCGATCTTCATGCCGAAGAAGAAGGTCAAGGTCTGAAGCAACGATCTCGAGCAAAGAAGTGAAACGAGACTGGCTTTAGCGGACATCATATCACATCAAGCGACGATGCCGCAGTTGAGAAAGCTATTTTGACACCTAAAAATCACGACGCCTCGCGAATAGCAGTCAGCGCTCCTGCGACCGCCTCCTTCGCCTTGGTGATATCCTCGGGCGAACTCTGGTCTCCCGGCCCTTTGTCCTGCTCCTGGCGAGTAGGTAAGCATTGCGCAGGTTATCATTGAGGAAGCGCAGGTATTACCAGCTGCTGCTCAAGTCTCGTCAACGCATCCCGGATCTTCGTCTTGAGCTCGGTGAACATGGCCTTGGTCTGCTCGAGCGCGTTACGCTAGAAAGCAATTAGCATTGCGTAAGCATATGTGAACATGAATGGCCGAGAACGACATGAACGAGACTCCTGGAAGCTGTATATAGACGCAATGAATCATGTCGAATCAACCACGTACCTCTTGTCTCAACGTGAAGTCAGCGTTCTCATCGCCGCCGCCTTGCTCGAGCTTGGCGATGCTGGCTTGTTGGTGCTCGGCTTCCTTGTGGTAGCTGCGCTCTTCTTTGACCAGGCGGTTGAGGACCGAGGTTGCGATTGCGATTTGGGAGGGTGGAGGCATCGTGGCGAACTTTGGTGATTGTTCGATATTTCTTCAACGAAGTGGTGGTGATTCTTTGAGCTCTTCGAGATGCTGGCGCTAACGCTGCAGGCACTTTACTAGCGCGTTTGACGCGTTCTCCTCGACGCGAAGGTCAAAGTTCGTCTTGCCCACGACCACGACAGACCTCTCGATTCTACTGTACAAGTCAGAGATCAAGATGTCGTCCCCAACATCCCGCCGCTCAAACCGCAACTCCGCCTCCGGCACCCCTCGCCGTCGCTCCCAGCGCAGCTCACAAGCCCCCATGAGCGACCCGCCCCTCCCCGACGCTGCAAACGACCAGGCATCGCAGGCCCCTCCACGGGGCAACGCAGGTAACTCGCAAGAGACTTCACAATCGCAGGCGCCGCCGACGTCTTCACCGCTGTTCTTTCGTTCCTCCCCTGCTGGATCGCAGAGTCAGAGTCAGAGCCAGAGTCAGTCGCTTGGTGTACCTGCTGCAGCGAATGGGGTTGGTACGAGTTCGCCGTTGAGACAGCAGGTGGACGGGAGGAGTAGTGAGGGTGGGAGGACTCCGAGAGCCAGTGGGGGGATTGGAGGTGAGAAGAACCATCGAGAGAGATATGTCTAGGAGCATACTGATTTTCTCTCAGACTCGTCGCCAATACACTATGCTACCAGCCCGGACGCCGCAGGACCAGACGCCAATGGAAACCGCGCTGATCGAAGCTCGACTGGCCTGTTTGTCCGATCTCCTCACACTGGTGCTGGTGCAGGTGCTACAGGCGCTCGCAACCGCCGACATGACCTCCACTCGGATATGCTGGAGCCCGGCAGCGGCAGACGACGCCTTTTCGTCGATGAGAACGGTCTACCCGTCTCCGAAGACCGCTCAGACGCTGCTACCTTCTCCAACCTCAACCCGAACACTTCTGAGGCGAACCACTTGGGTGGATCGCGAACACAGTACATCTGGGGAACGAACATCTCCATTGATGATACATTCACCGCGATGAAAGACTTCATGAACAACTTCCAGAAGAAGTACCGTATGATTGCCGACGGGGAGCTCGAAGAAGGCTCGAACTTGGATGCTGGACATCCAGGCCTCGAGAAGGAGAACATCAATATGCTGAACACCATGCTGGAGCTCGGGACTATCTGCTTCTACCTGGACTGCAGGAACTTGAAGGCTTACCCACCGACTCGCAAACTGTGGCATCAGTTGATGTCGTGTCCCAGCGAGATCATCCCGGTTATGGATACTGTGGTCAAGGATGTGATCATCACTCTAGCAGAAAAACAGATGGACGCTGTACGCTCTACACAATCTCAGCAAGCACGCCGCAACACGCAGCACAACGCTCTCCACTCGAGTTCAATGCCGCCAATGCCGAGCTCGGACATCGATAACATGAATGGCCAGACCAATCCAGCCCCACAAGTGCAGGCGGAAGAAGCTGAAGACTTGGTCTCCGAGTGCGAGCAGAGGCTCTACCGTGTTCGACCATTCGGCCTAGACACAACGATCAACCTTCGCGACCTCAACCCGAACGACATCGACAGGCTGGTCTCCGTCAAAGGCCTTGTCATTCGCACAACACCCGTCATCCCAGATATGAAGGATGCTTTCTTCCGCTGCTCAGTCTGCCACCACACACTTAAGGTGTACATTGATCGAGGCAAGATTGCAGAGCCAACAAGGTGTCCTCGCAATGTCTGCCAGGCGAGCAACAGCATGCAGATCGTGCACAACCGATCAGGTTTCGCTGACAAGCAGGTTATCAAACTGCAGGAGACGCCAGATTCGGTTCCAGACGGTCAAACGCCTCACTCCGTCTCCCTGTGCGCATACGATGAACTCGTCGACATCTGTAAAGCTGGTGACCGCGTCGAGATTACTGGTGTCTTTAAGACCAGCCAAGTGCGAGTCAACCCTCGTCAACGGAGCGTCAAGAACATCTTCAAGACGTACGTCGACTGCCTCCACGTGCAGAAGGTCGACAAGCGTCGTATGGGCATCGATCCGACTACCATCGAAGAGGAGCTTTCCGATCAAGTCGCTGGCGGCATGGAGGAGAAGCGCAAGGTGTCTGAGGAAGAAGAAGCTAAGATTCAAGCAACAGCCGCTAGAGATGATGTCTACAACCTCCTTTCTCGCTCGCTTGCCCCATCGATATTCGAGATGGACGATGTCAAGAAGGGCATCTTGCTGCAGCTGTTCGGTGGCACGAACAAGAGCTTTGAGAAGGGTGGCTCGCCCAAATATCGCGGCGACATCAATGTGCTCTTGTGCGGTGATCCATCTACCTCGAAATCGAAGATGCTGGAGTACGTTAACAAGATCGCACCACGAGGTATCTATACCTCCGGTAAGGGCTCTTCTGCCGTCGGTCTTACAGCGTACGTGACCCGTGACCCCGAGACGAGAAGTCTGGTGCTCGAGTCCGGTGCGCTGGTACTCAGTGACGGCGGCGTGTGCTGCATCGACGAGTTCGACAAGATGAACGACTCCACCCGCTCCGTCTTGCACGAAGTCATGGAGCAGCAGACTGTGTCTATTGCCAAAGCAGGCATCATCACCACCTTGAACGCTCGCACGAGTGTTCTAGCTTCTGCGAATCCTATCGGAAGCAAGTACAACACCAACTTGACCGTGCCCCAGAACATCGATCTCCCGCCGACGCTGTTGAGTAGATTTGATCTCGTCTACCTCGTCCTCGACCGCATCGACGAGACTGCTGATCGCAAGCTGGCGAGGCATTTGGTTGGCATGTACCTGGAAGACACACCGGATAATGCGAGCAAAGAGGAGATTCTGGTACGCCCCTCCACTTCCACCTCACTCTGGCCATGACACTAACGTGATGACACAGCCAATCGAATTCCTAACCTCTTACATCTCCTACGCCCGCGCCAACATCCACCCCCAAATCACCGCCGCCGCCGGCGATGCACTCGTCAAAGCCTACGTCGCCATGCGCAAACTCGGCGAGGACATCCGCGCCGCCGAGCGCCGCATCACCGCCACAACGCGCCAGCTCGAAAGCATGATCCGGCTCGCGGAAGCGCACGCGAAAATGCGGATGTCGTCTGAAGTCACCGTCGATGATGTGGAGGAAGCTGTTCGGTTGATTCAGTCGGCGCTTAAGCAAGCGGCCACCGATGCGCGGACGGGGTTGATCGATATGGGTCTATTGACTGAAGGCACGAGTGCGAGCGAGCGGAAGCGGAGGGAGGATCTTAAGACGGGGGTGCTTGGGGTTCTGGATGAGATGTTGAGAGCGGGTGGGGCAAGCGCGAGGTATGGGGATGTTGTGAGGACGATTAGTGAGCAGAGTTCTGTGCCGGTGGAGGGGCAGGAGTTTGCGGAGGCGGTTAGGAGTTTGGAGCAGGAGGGGAAGGTGCAGGTGGTGAGTGAGGGGGCGAGGAGGAGTATTAGGCGGGTTACTGGGGTGTCGTAGTTGGATGGAGGAGTGATGAGCATGTTTATCGGGTGTATGAGTGGCGTTGGAGGGTTGCTGGTATGCGTATGACTTGGATGTATGATGGCTTGACTGTGATTGAATGCCATGTTAGCAAGACAGATTGATTCACCCGTTTCTTCGGCTTGTGAACCTCAGCTTTCGTGGTGGCGTGAGTAGTGCACGAGCGATCGGTATGAGTCCACGAGCCTCAGACTCGCCTTGCAAATCATCGTTCGCGGTTGCCAGCTCATTTCGTGGTATCTTATCTCATCCTGTGAAAGCTTCTCGCTCGTCCATGTCTTCATCCTCGCTCAAAGCATCCGCTAAACTCCATCCGTATGCAACCGTCCACACCGTAGGATGTGTCGATGTCGTCTCTCCATCACAGCCCTCTGCTTCTCTGGCCCTTCTTATCCGCATCCTCCAAGCACTTCTGCCTCCCACTTCTCTATCGCGCAGATACGGCAAAGTACCGCCCCCCTCTAAGCGCAAGCACCAAATGCAGCGTCGCCCCGCCCTCGAGGTTGTACTCCAGCGCCGTCTTGTCGTCGCTCATCTGCTTGCCGCCGAAGATGAGGCGTTGTTGGACCGGGGGGATGCCTTCTTTCTCTTCCACGCGCTCTTTTATCTTGGAGATCTGGGGCCAAGCAGAGCGAGGTCAGTAAAGGCGGTGGAAGCGGGGGGAAGTGGTGAGAAGGGTA
>JAABUL010000195.1_pt1 | contig 125953 bp, 94 predicted proteins | sample 5559151 | NCBI WGS metagenome assembly JAABUL01 (sample SAMN10711876, study PRJNA513368) | rock metagenome | isolation source: Antarctica rocks | place: Antarctica: Victoria Land, Pudding Butte sud | reverse complement strand
CCGTGCTCGGGGCGTAGTGTGTCCGGTGGCTTGACTGTTCAAGTCCTCACACCCCAAAACAGCCACAACGAGTCATCAGCAAGCGGAATCTCGCTCGCAGTTCCACTATCGCATCACTGCAAACCATAGATCACGCGCTTACGCAGAGCCTTCCTAATAGTAGAAGCGGTCTAAGGCTGTCCACAACAGAGGAGAGTTTATGCTGGCGGCGCGAGTGACCCTTTGTGCCCGCTTTTAGACTCCAACAGTGCTTTTTTATAGATTCACTTCCGCATACTCTCGATTTATGTACCGGGAGATAATCATGCGGTTTACCAGCTTATTCACCATATCATTTCTTCTGCTTCTAGTGCCCTACGGCTATTCGCTGGGTCACGTGAAGCGCGTCATCGAGCTACAACCAGGGTTAGCTGCCATGTTCGGTAAAGCTAAGAAGGTCACGATCAGCTTCCGCAACGAATCAGGATCCACTTTGGAGCTTCGTATTGGGGAGGAGACCACGGAGCTGAAGACAGGCAGCACCGTAACGCGTGTCCTGCCATGGGGAGCACAGGTGTTGGTCAACAAGAGCACTCCAACGCACAAGGCCGGCAAGGTGCTCCTACCCGCGGCTTCCAGCCAACTCGACCAAGCGACTCTTGTTATTCATTGACAAGAGCGGCGGCGCATTCCCGGCGCGGGTAAGGACTACCGGGATCGCGCGTCGCGTGAATTATCCATGGCGTATGGAAGCGGCATACGGTTCAGCTTGCGCTTCGTCGAACCAGGTCACCTAGGGCAAGCCCAGGATATTCTACGCATATCCATTCTGTTGCGGAGGGCGTTCGCGACCGACCTCGGACGGCTGAGCACGAATGCATGTTATCCGGTCCCGTATATTCCACTTTCTGTCACGGGTTCCAGTGGACAACAGGATTGCCCAACGCAATATACAGGCTTTCATAGCTATGCGGCTAATAAACGATCCTCTCTGGCTATTGTGGACTGCTTGTGGCTTCTCTGGCGTTGCTCTGGGTTACTTTGTGGCTTCCCTTGGGCTGCTCTGGGCAGCTCTCGTAAGGGCACCTGTAGGCTCCCCCCTGATTCAAGTCGCTCCATCCCCAAGGGAATATCCGACGCAAGTTTGGCCAGCGTGTTGCTTCTAGTGCTGTCGTCCGAGAGCCATGCCGTTTGCCTGGCACACGGCACCCATACCTTCAGTACGTTCGCACTCTGGTGACACACATTTTCCGAGGTTTAAACATGATTCGTCTGCGTACCATGATCCTGATCAGCGCCGCCCTTGTCGGGCTTTGGACCTGTCCTGCCTTCGGCCAGACCGGGACTATCACGGGACAGATCCTGGACCTTTCGGGAGCTGCCGTGTCGAACGCGAGGGTTACCGCCACGTCGGAGTCAACCGGCTTCACCACCGTTGTCACCTCGACCTCTGCCGGGGTCTACAACCTCGCTGCACTTCCTCCATCTGTCTATACCGTCACGGTCTCCGCCGAGGGCTTCCAGCAGATAGTTCGCAAGAGTGTCGTCCTCAATGTCGCGGCAATACTTCCTCTCAATTTCAAGCTGTCGGTTGCGGGTGCGACAGTGTCCGTCGATGTCTCCGACGTCGCTGTGGCCCCGATCGAAACCAGTAGCTTCCAGATCTCTACCGTGATCGACGCAAAGCAGATCAACGACCTTCCGCTGATTCTCCGCGATCCATACCAGCTCGTCCTCCTTTCCCCCGGCACCGTGACCGCGAGCAATAATATGGGCGGCTTCTCCGTCAACGGGCAGCGCGATCGCAACAACAACTTCATGCTCGACGGCGCCGATAACAACGACAGTTCGGTACCGGGCGGCCAGGGAGGCATCTCCTCCGCTAATCCAGACTCCGCGCAGGAATTCCGCGTCATTACCAACAACTTCGATGCCGAGTTCGGACGCAATACTGGCGCCATCATCGATGTCGTCACCCGCGGCGGCGGCAACCAATTTCACGGTGATGCGTACGAGTTCGGAAGATACAACGCACTGGGCGCACGGGATTACTTCAACACCAAAACCAACGGCAAGCAAGATCCCTACGTCCGCAATGATTTCGGAGCTTCAGTTGGAGGCCCCCTTTGGAGAGACCACACCTTCTTCTTTCTTAACGGAGAGGTGCAGCGCTTCCGAACCACTCGCACGGAGTCTCAGACTGTTCCCACCGCTGCGTACAAATCCGGCAATTTCACTTATGTCGATCCTGTGGATGGCAGAATGACCAGCGTCAATTTAAGCTCGGGAGCTGCCAACCCCGCCAATCAGACCGGCCTCGGTCCCGATCCCGTCATCACGAAGATCCTGGCGATCACACCGGCCGGGCAAGCCGGTAATGGCGACGGTGTGAGCGCAACCTACTTTTATCCCTCGGGCAACGCCCTGAACGCCTACAGTCTCACCGGCCGGTTCGACCAGAAGCTGACCAACAGACACCAGCTCACCCTGCGATATGTCTACGGCCACTCCGCTGAGAACGATCCCTTCCACGACGAGGTTCTTCCGGGCTACGGAAGTACGGCCGCCATCACCACAACCCACAATGGCGTCATCTCGATTGCTTCCGCTCTCTCAGCGAGGACCACGAACCTGTTCCGAAGTGGATACAACCAAAATAACTCCGGCTACTTCTGCAATCACGCCGGCATCGATGCTCTGACGGGTGTCGACGCCTTCGGCAATGGCCGCGATATTGCACTTCCCGGCTTCTTCACGCTTGGCTGCGTGGACCTCGGAGGAAGCAATGGCCAGGCCCGTCTCAGCTCCACCATCACCATGGCTGACACCTTCAGCGTCAACAAGGGGGCTCATTCCATGAAATTCGGCGGCGAGTTCCACAGCGTCAAGGACAACGGCTTTGACAACTTCTACTCGCGCGAACAGGTCTCGCTGAATGACTACAGCACCTACGGCGCGGACGCGTACACTTTTGCCGGGAACGCAAAATCGCCGAGCTACAACAGCTTTCAGGATCTTGTCTTCGGCCGGCAGGGCGTCGTCGCCAACACGACCGAATACCAGTTCTTCACCGGCAAGCTCACTCGGCGGGGCAACGATGTCACACGCTTCCGTCAGCATGAGTGGGCGGCCTTCGCGCAAGACACCTGGAAGGTCAATCCGCGCTTGACCTTTATCTATGGCGGGCGATATGCCTTCAATGGCGTGCCGTACGAGAAGGATGCTAACTTTTCAAACTTCTACGGCAACGCGGCTGCGCCACTCGCGGCCAACCAGGTCTTCACCTTCACCTCAGTTGGCCCAGGGACCGGACGCCAACTCTTCGCTGACAGCTGGAAGCTGTTTGAGCCCCGGGTAGGCTTCTCGTACGATGTGGGCGGTAAAGGAACGACAGCTATCCGCGGTGGCTTTGGCATCTTTCACGATCGCATCTTCGACAACCTGTTCGGGAATGCGAAGTCCAATCCACCCTATCAGGCGCAGACGAACGACTACCCCTTCGACGGCACTATCAAAACCCCTACGGCTTCAACTACGACATCCCCGGGCACTCTGACCCCGTCTGCCAGCATCGGCAACGGCGCTTTGAATGAACCGGTTGTGATCGATCCCCAGCTTAAGATGCCCACCAATCAGACTTACAATCTCGGCATCCAGCACCAGTTTGGAAAGGCGACACTTGAAGTGAACTATGTGGGTAGTCACGGCACGCACATCCTGCGGGACGTCGACGGTGCTCCACCGCAACCCGCCCTGGTTGCACGTCTTCTGGCGTCGGGAGTCAAGGCATCCAATCTTCAGCGGGACGCGCTGTACACCAGTTATCCTGCCACCTACAACACTGCCTTCTATCACGAGCTATTGCAGACCTCGATTGGCGGCTCCAACTACAACGGTCTGCAGCTCAAGATGATGGGGCAAGTCGGCGGCCTGCAGCTCACCAGCAGCTACACCTACTCGCATTCCCTCGACGATTCGAGCGACCCTCTTGCTCCTGGCGCCGGCAACAGCGGCCTGCCCCGTAACTCGTTCGACTTGCTTCCGGAGTATGGCAGCTCACCCTTCGACGTTCGTCACCGCGGGACGGTAGCTGCGAGCTACAACCTGCCGATCGGCCATGGTGGTCGCATCCTTCAGGATGGATTTATGAGCCGCGTCTTCGAGGGCATCGAGATCTCCGGCATCCAGCAGGTGCAAAGCGGTTTGCCTTTCGATCTTCGCGGCACCGTGGATAATCTCCACACCGGCTTGAACAATCGCCCCGCACTCGTAGGAGCACCGTACCCTTCGGGTCGGGGCTCGAAGACGACACAGGGAGTCATCACGGGCCCCGCGCGGTCGGCCTTTGCCAACCCGGCCTTCGACCAGAACGTATCGCTGCACCGCAATAAGTTTTACGGCCCCGGATTCGTTAACACGGATGTTGTCCTGCAGAAGACCCAGACTCTCTATGAACAGGTCAAGCTCGTCTTCCGCGCCGAGAGCTATAACGTTCTCAATCATCCGAACTTCACCTCGCCGGCCTCTGACACCATCAGTTCCCCGCTTTTCGGGGTCTCCACCTCTCAGGTGGGCCAGAACGACGACACGACCGGAGCACGCCAGATTCAAGGCGCACTCAAGTTAGTGTTTTGACCACCTGGTTCCGCTTCGAAAGGGAGTCCTTGTCACACGGGCTATCTTCGAGCCGCACCCTTCCCCACGGGACAGGGAAACGAGTGAGTGTGCCAACAGGTGAAGTCGATGGCGACCTAGTTTCAAAAGCGAGGATTATGCTTGAAGTGGCTGAAACACCTTGCGATTTTCAGATAGCAGCTCCTAAACCGTATGTTGTCAGGGTGAGCGCCTGGGCCCCGGCTCTAGCTTCCCAGGTGTTTCAGGCAGTTGTTATCGACGAATACATCGAGATGTGGACAGGATCTCGGGATTATCCCGTACGGTGCAATCAGAGCCTCGATTAGGCGGACGGCTTCGGTTGGACGCTTTCGGATTAGATGGAAATCCGATCACAGTGGACGGTGTCTTCACCCACTTTGAACCGGAAAGAATGGTCGCTTGCACTGTTTCGGAAGCGTCCACTCCACAGGAACCGCACTGCCTGGTGTTTGCAGTTGACCCTGAGTTCGAAGGAGCCCGCGTTCGCTTGCTGCATATGGCACTCGGAAGTTCCGACGATTCTCCCCATATCGCACGCCTGTGGGAGGCAGCTTTAACCCGGCTGGCTTCTCTCTTCGCAGCACTGTCCCAAAACTCTCGTGATCGCTCTGAAGCTACGTCTTCGGACCAGCCGTGTGCTCACGGACAGATCTCTCCGTGCGCTGAGAGATCTGTCCTTCAACTTCTTCAGCGTTAGCCTATCGCTTTCGAGGCGGCAGCTGATGCAGTGGCTTCGAGGCGTGTCGTAGAGGAAAGTATTCCCAATATCCTCGACAAGGAAATGGCTGTTTTGACATGGCAGCCTAACCTCTCATTGGGGCACATACCTGGCAACTTAGGTGGTGGCCCGGGCAGGAGTCCAACCTGCGACCTTCGCGTTAGGAGTGCGCTGCTCTATGCAACTGAGCTACCGGGCCAGTTTCGCTAGTGTAACTGGTAAACTTAGGCAGGAAAACTTATGCCTCGGATCGAGCGACGACGTGCGGTAACGGTGAATGTTGGTGGTGTGCTTGTCGGATCGGAGGCACCGGTTGCCGTGCAGTCGATGACGAACACGGACACGGCGGATATCGAGAGCACGGTGCAGCAGGTCGCGGCGCTGGCGCGAGCCGGATCCGAGATGGTGCGGATCACGGTGAACAACGATGAGGCGGCGAAGGCGGTGCCGTACATCGTGGACGGGATTGCGGCCAAAGGATGGACGACGCCGGTCATTGGGGACTTCCACTACAACGGGCATCTGCTGCTGCGGAAGTACCCGGAGTGTGCGCGGGCGCTGGCAAAGTACCGGATCAATCCGGGCAACGTGTCGATCGGTCGAAAAGATGACGATAACTTCCGGACGATGGTGGAGTGCGCGGTCGACAACGGGAAGCCGGTGCGGATCGGGGTGAACTGGGGGTCGCTGGACCAGGCACTGCTGACGAAGATCATGGACGAGAACTCGCGAGCTGCCGAGCCGATGGATGCGCGGGACGTGATGATGGAGGCGATGGTGGTGTCGGCGCTTGACAATGCGGCGGCGGCGGAGCGATATGGGCTGCGGCGCGACCAGATTGTTTTAAGCGCGAAAGTGTCGGGGGTGCGGGATCTGATTGATGTGTATACCGAGCTGGCGCGAAGGTGCGATTATGCGCTGCATCTGGGGCTTACTGAGGCGGGCATGGGGATGAAGGGTGTGGTGGCTTCGGCGGCGGGCCTGAGTCCCCTGCTGCTCGCCGGGATCGGGGACACGATCCGGGTGAGCCTGACGCCGACACCGGGCGGCGACCGGTCGGAGGAGGTGCGGTGCGGGCAGCAGATCCTGCAGTCGCTCGGGATCAGGAGCTTTATGCCGCAGGTGACAAGCTGCCCGGGATGCGGACGGACGACGTCGACGTATTTCCAGGAGCTGGCGGAGCGGATCCAGAGCTACCTGGTCGAGCAGATGCCCGAGTGGAAGAAGCAGTACGCGGGCGTCGAGGAGTTGAAGCTGGCGGTGATGGGGTGCATCGTGAACGGGCCGGGCGAATCGAAACATGCGAATATCGGGATCTCGCTGCCGGGGACGTTTGAGGAGCCGAAGGCTCCGGTGTATGTGGATGGCAAGCTGTTCACGACGTTGAAGGGCGACCGGATCGTCGAGGAGTTCCAAGTGATTCTGGACGAGTATGTGGAGAAACGGTACGGGCGGCAGTTGGTGGAGGTGTAGGTACCCTCCCCCTACCCTTTTGGCAAAGTACTCCATGGGTTGTACTTAGCTGCTTGGGTACATGCAGGGTTTTTCAATCTAGTGGAGTTGCGGGCAAAGTCTTCGAATCAACAGGACCTGGGCCGGTTTCCTTGAGGTGTATAGCGCGGGCCGTCAGCCCGCCGAACGTCTCCGGACCTTCGTTCCTGGGGCGATGCCCCAGACTAGGAAAGACCGTGCCTTCAGCCCGCAAACGTGAACGTTACTCCTGCCAAGGAAACGGCTTTAGCATCTGTCGAGGGCCATCGTCTTCACGGCGCCTCTCCAGCTTTCCAACGGCACATCTCCAGTGTAGGCCGGCGGTGGGGGTGTTTACGCCAGCAGAGCGTTCGCGCCAAGCGCCTGCATTGAAAGTGGTTCGGGGATAGGCTGGGTCCTGCTGCTCTTGACAGGTTACGGGAAGCGGTCGCTCAAGCAAGGGAAGGGCAAAGAGCAAAGGCGAAATTCAGGGGTCGTTCGCGGTGCTCAGGATGACGGCTTAAAAAGGGCGACGGCGAGAGCAAGTGTGTTCAACCAGTGTCAAGGGGAGGCGACTATTCGAATTGCGAGCTGGAATGTGAACTCGATCCGAGCGCGGCTGGAGCATGTGACCAGGTGGCTTAAGGCTAGCGAGCCCGACGTGCTGCTCCTGCAGGAGCTGAAGGGAGCTGAGTTTCCTGGGCTGGTGTTTGACGAACTCGGATACCGAAGCGCAGCCGTCACGCAGAAGACCTATAACGGGGTGGCGATCCTGTCGCGACACGGGATCGAGACGGTGAACACGACGCTGGCGGGCGATGAGCAGGACAGCCATGCGCGGTTTCTGGAGACGATGATCGGCGGCGTGCGGGTCGTGAACATCTACCTGCCGAATGGGAACCCGATAGGGACGGAGAAGTTCGCGTACAAGCTGTCATGGATGGACCGGCTCTCGGAGCAGATGCGGATATGGCTGGAGAGTGGGGTTCCGACGCTCATCGGCGGCGATTTTAACGTCATTCCGGAAGATATCGACTGCGACAAGCCTGCGAACTGGGTGCGGGATGCGCTGTTTCAGCCGGAACCGCGGGCGCGGTATCGGGCGATGCTGGAGATGGGGTATGTAGACGCGTTCCGGGCGCTCTATCCGGGGCAGGGTGGGCAATTTACATACTGGGATTATTTTCGGCAGTCGTTTGAGCAGAATCGCGGACTACGGATCGATCACTTTCTGCTGTCGCCGGGGCTGGCGGAGCGGCTGGTTGGCTGCGTGATCGACAAGGGGCCGAGGGCGCAGGAGAAGCCGTCGGACCATACGCCGATTGCCGTGGAGCTTCGATAAATGGCATGGAAGAGCTCTGGTACCTGGATATGCGCTTGGGCGACAGCTTGCGATAGCGTGATGTGGCCACGGTGAGCTCCATCTTGGCTGTTGGATCGGCTGCAGCTATAAATCAGGCTTCCAGCGCTCGTATTTGCTGCATTGTTGCGACTTCAGCGAATCTTCGCTCCGAGAGCAAAGGCTCGGCTCGAAGCGCAGCGACTGCGGCGAGCACTCCCCAGATGGTGTGAGGTGAAAGTTCTTCAGCTCGAAGCCTATCTTCGACGCGCAGACAAACGCCTCCTGCGCCTGATTCGCGGTTGCGCCCACGCTAACGAATATCTGGCAATCGGTAGTCATGGCAAGGAAGCAAAACACCTGCTATGAAGAGCGGGATGTATTCCGGCGGAGATCGGCGAGGGGGTAGAAGGTGCCTCGCCAATGGACGCCGCCGTTTCTCAGGGTAATGACTGTGGAGCGGAGCATGGAGTAGAGGAAGAGGGCGGCGGCGAGGGGGAGGGCGAAGAAGTTCCAGGTGGGGATGCCGCTGAAGCGACCGGTGGTGCGGTAGGTGGAGGCGATGGCGACGAGGGTGACGAGGGCTGGGAGGCGTGTTGGGGACCAGAGGGCTCCGGCAAAGGGAGCGATGCAGAAGACGGTGAGCCACGCACAGGCGAGCAGAAGAAGGGCGATGTTGAAGCGGAAGATGGCGAAAAGGTTTTTTGTCATGGTGCGGATGATGCCGCCGGCACCAGCCGCCCAGTGGACGCGGACGTAGCCGGGAGCGAAGGCGGCGCGCTGCCGGAGGCGGGCCTGCTTGACACGGCGGGCGAGAGTGAGGTCGTCGAGGATCTCCATGCGCAGGCTCTCGAAGCCGCCGATCTGGATGTACGCAGAGGTGCGGATGAGGTTGAAGGCGCCGATGCCGACGGCATCGCGGGCGGCGGGGTCGGCGACGCGCCAGAGACGTGTGGCCCAGAGGCCAAGCACCTGGAGGAAGCCCATGACCATCGCCTCGGAGCTTGACTGCATGATCGCGGTTGGGAGTGTTACGAAGTGATCCGCCTGCTCGATCTCGGCCGCCACCAAGGAGCGGCGGATGGATTCCGGGTGGAAGAGAATGTCGCCATCGGTGAAGAGCAGCCAGGCGGGGGCGTGCAGGGCCTGAGCGTGGCTGGCGGCGAGGGCCATAGCGTGAGTCTTGCCCAGCCAGCCGGGGGGCAGGCCGGTGATGTGAAGGGCGGTGAGGCGGTGGGGATGGAGTTGGGCCAGGCTATCGAGGATGGGCCCGGTCTGATCCGTGGAGCGGTCGTTGATCGCAAGGATGTGTAGGTTGGTGTAGTCCTGATCGAGAAGGGACTGAATGCAGGCATGGATGGCTGCTTGCTCGTTGCAGGCCGGGACGACGACAGTGATCTGCGGATCGTCGGGCGGGTTCAGGTCGAAGGCGGGGATGCTGAGGATGGGAAGACGGCGGAGACCTTTGGCCGAAGAGATAGCCTTCCACACCCACGCGAGCGCCACTGTGGACGAGAGGATCTCGGGAAGCAGGCGGAGGTAAGGCTGGGGCAAAGGACAAGATCCTTACGGGAAAGGGGCAACCCCCCTCCGCGATCAGGATTACAAACTTTGGGTTATCGTGCTTAGAATCCTGATCCGTCCTTCTGGATTCGCAACAATTCGACCTGGATTTCTCAACTCACGCAGTTGCAGGCTCGTGCTGGAGGGGCGGGGCGTAGCGGGCTCCGAGGAAGAAGATAGCGGAGCCGATGAGGAGGGTGACCAGGGTGGAACCGAGGCCAACGGCCAAGTTGGAGTGATCGGAGACGGTGCCGATGATGCGGGGAGAGATGGCGTCTCCGAGGGCGTGGATGAGGAAGAGTTGGCCGGCAAGGGCGGCGGCGCGGATCTCGGGACGGACGGCGTTGACGGTGGAGGCGTTGACGGGGCCGGTGCCGAGGAAGATGAAGAAGATGGCGAGGGCCAGGCCGGGGAGGGTGAGGGCCCGGGTGCCGAAGACCTGCGGGCCGAAGAAGCAGACGAGGGCGGGTGGGGTGGCGAGGAGGGCGCTGATTGCGGGGACGAGATAGAGGGCTTTGGGGGTCTTGCGGGACCACCTCTGGGCGATGGCCCCGCCGACGATGGTTCCGGCGAGGCCGGCGACGACGGTGATGCCGCCCATCAGGAAGGCGGCGGAGGATTGGGAGCGGCCGTCGATGCGCTGGAGGAAGGAGGGCATCCACCAGGAGATGCCGCCGAGCGAGAAGGTGACGGCGGCGTATCCGCCGATGGAGCAGAGGTAGGCGGGGTTGTGGAGGAGGGAGAGGACGGTGTCCTTCCTGAGCTGGGCTTTGCCCTCGTCGCTGCCGCGGCTGCGGGCGGGCTCCTTCATGAAGAGGGCGAGGAGGATGGCGAGGAGGATGGCGGGGATGGCGGAGACGACGAAGCTGGTGCGCCAGCCGAAGTGTTCGCCGACGGTTCCGCCGATAAGGTAGCCGAGGGCGGCGCCGACGGGGATGGCGATGTTGAAGATGGTGAGGACGCGGTTGCGCTGGGCGGGGGGGTAGAAGTCGGAGAGGAGGGCGGGGGCGAAGATGCCGAAGGAGGCCTCGCCGATGCCGAGTGCGGCGTGGCGGAGGTTGAGCGAGCCGTAGGAGTGGACGGTGGCGGTGAGGAGGTTGACGGAGCCCCAGAACAGGGCGGCGACGACGATCATGGGCTTGCGCGGGAAGCGGTCGCCGAGCCAACCGGTGACGGGGGAGGCGGCCATGTAGGCGACCATGAACCAGAGGGTGAGCGAGCCGATCTGGGCGTCGGTGAGGGCGAACTCGCCTTTGACCTGCTCCTGGACGCCGGGGAGGATGTAGCGGTCGATGTAGTTGACGAAGTTGAGGGCGGTGAGGAGGACGAGGGCGGTGGTGGCTCCGACGAGGGAGGTGTGGCTGGGGCTGGAGTTCGGCTTGGAGTTGGTCCCTGGGGGCATGTCGGAGCGAGGATAGCAGCAGGTGTGGGCCGAGGCTTCGGCGGGGTACCCCTCCCCACCCCGTACTTTGTACGCAAAGTCTTCGAACGAATGCTTTTACGCTGGGGGTACCACGAGCAGGACCTGCCGGTCTGGTGCGTTCCGTCCGGAATTGCCAGCGCCCCAGACTAGCTTGCGAGAGCCCAGGCAGGGCCCCCCGTTCCGCCCTGAGCTGGAGAACCCTGCTAGGCTGCTAGTTCTATTCTACGGATCTGTAACTTCGATTACGCCAAACAGACCCGAGAGAAATTCGGGAGAGGAGGGCATATTGGGAAGCCGGTTGCGGATGGCCGGAGCTGGTCGCGCCAGGGTGCTAGTGGGGCTGACGCGGGATTGGGCTTTCGCTCGAGTTTGACGTTGGAGAAGGTGGCGGTTTCGAGGTGGTCGGCGTTGTGGGCGCAGACGCCGATGCCGACGTAGACGGGATCGTGGAGGACGATGATCACGGGCGAGGGGTCTGGTTCCATGTGAGTTACTTCAGGGCCGGCGTAGAGGGAGAACTGGTCTCCCCTGCGCACGATGTGGAGACGCGTAGCGCCGTGCCGGGGTGAGTTTCTGTCCTCGGTTTGGCCCCCGGCGGTCCTCCTGAATTGGAGTGTGATGTGGCCGTCGGCGTGAATGGCGGCGTCTGCGTAGGAGGAGTCGGGATCGAGGCTCTGGCGGAAGATGAGGATGGCCTTGGCGGCGGGGTCTCCGGCGTCCGGGGCGAAGCCCGACAATTTGGAAGTCTCCGCTTCAGGGCTCCGCCCCAATTCAGCATCTTGCTCGCCTCAGCTCTCTGCCCTGCTCGCCTCAGGTCTCTGCCCTGAGGAGTAGCATTCGATCCAAGGAAAGTACAAGATGATTGAGGCCGCCGGAGCACATCGACTTCTTCACCGAGCTGCCGCCTTTGCATCTGCCATCGCGTTTGCGTTGGTTACCCAAGCTTCTGCCAAGGCGCAAGACGGTGCGACGACAACGCTGAGAGCTACCGGCCGGAATGTCATCCTGGATATTGTCGTCACTGACTCCCGGGGCAGGCCGGTGACGGGCGTTTCTGCTGGCGATCTCGTGGTGATAGAGAACGGAGAGACCCAGACGGTTCACATCGCCTCCGCGTCCACCGGCACTGGAAGGGGCGCTGGCCAGAGGGGAACAAGGTCGGGCAACGCCTTCGCAAACGAGGTTCGCGCAGACGGCACACCGGTGCCGGGAAGGCTGGCGTTGGCAGATGGTGCACGCACCGTCATCCTGCTGGATGAGGTGAACGTTCAATTCATGGACCTCGCCTTTGCCCGGCAGCGACTCGAGGTCTTCTTGAGAGGCCCCGCGGCGCAGGGTCAGGAGATCGCGATTTTAGCCATGACGGCCAGACAAGAGGTCCTGGTTCATGACTTCACCACTGATACCTCGGCTCTGATCGACTCGGTCCATCGCCTTCCGGGCGTTCTGACAGCCACCGGTTCTGGGGGCATTATCAACGGCAATGTCGACCCGGCCAATGACACGGAGAATCTGCGCAAAGCGATGGGGGCTCTCGAACAGCTTGCACGCGCCTTTTCCGGCTCCGGCGAGCGCGTGAACGTGATCTGGATCACCAGCGGATTTCTGACCCTGGCTCAGCTGTTCACGAGCGGCGACTTCCAGGTCACGCAGAACGAGCTTCTGAAGCGGGCCACCAACCTGTTTCTAAGCGCTCGAATGTGCCTGTATACGATCGACCCGCATGGGGTCCAGATCGAATCGTCTCTTCCCAACCATAACGGCCAGAGGTCGGTGTACGGACCAGCTTCGGCCCAAGCTCTTTTCGCTGCGAATACTGGAGGCGAGTTCGCCGGACAGACGATGAATATGACCAACAATCAGGCGGTTGCGAACTCCTTTCTGGGGGCTTTAGACCGGAAGAGCGGGGGGCGCGCTTTTGGCAACGGGAACGATATCGATGTTGCGCTGGGGCGCGTGCTTGAAGAGAGCGATGCTGCCCTGCGGATCGCCTACTCCCCGACGAACAAGAGCTTTGACGGCAGCTACCGTAAGATCTCGGTCACGGTGAAGCGTCCGGGTCTGACGGCACGGGCGAGGGAGGGATATTACGCTCTCCCGGAACCTCCGGAGCCGACAATCTCCCAGCAGAGGTCGCATCTAGAATCAGCGATCGAGAGCCCTTTCGCTTACCAGGCGTTGCAGGTGAGCGGCGAGTTACAAACTTCTCCGGCGCCGACGGTCAGCGTCCACGTGGCGGCGCGGCAGCTTCGATGGAGGTACGGCAGCGAGGGTGCGCATGTGGACCAGATTCTGGTGCTGGCGGCCTTCTCCGCAGAGAACCGCCCGCTTGGCTCGAGATCCTTTGAGGTGAGCGCAAAGGAACGCAATGTCACCTCAAGCAGCACCAGCGTGAGCTACCGGGTCCCGTTTCCAGTTCCGCCAGGAACCGCCCGGCTTCGCGTGGCGGTGTCGGATCGAGGTTCTGAGCAGATAGGGACGGCGGACGTCGCGATGACGGGAGCTGGGACGAATGCTGAGGAGAAGCCGCTCCGCCGGGACAATTAGGTCGTCGTCCGGAAGGTAACCATCAGGCGCGGGGGCCGGTGCTGGCCTGGGGGCGGGGGTGGAAGGCTTCGACGATGGTGGAGATGCCTCCGCGTGGGCGGAAGTCCCCCCTGACGAGAGCCCAGATGGGGTCGGTGGCGCGGACAATGTCGTTGAGGATCTGGTTGGCGATGTTTTCCTGGAAGATGCCAAGGTTGCGGTAGGTGAAGAGATACTCCTTGAGCGATTTGAGCTCGAGGCAGAGGTCGCGGGGCATGTAGCGGATGGTGATGATGCCGAAGTCGGGGAGGCCGGTCTTGGGGCAGACGCTGGTGAACTCGGGGTCGTCGATGAGGATCTCGTAGGCAGCGAACTGGTTTTTCCAGGTGTCGATTGCGGGGAAGGTGGCGTCGAGACCGGCGGCGGCGTGGTCGTCGGTGTAGCCGGTGTTCTGGGTGAGCATCGGGATATTTTATCGGGTTCTGTGGGATCGATGGGCGGCGCGGGTGAGGGCTGAAGAATGTTGTTGCGGTGCGGACAACGATGTGCGATAACTACGTCATGCGTAGTACGCGAGACGTAGTAGAAGCGGGCGAGGGCGCGGGGACGGGACAGTACTCCGACCCGCCGATGCTGGTGCTGGCGAGCCTGACAAATGGACCGAAGCATGGGCACGCGATGATCGAGGATATTGCGCGGCTTTGCGGGACACGCCTGGGGCCGGGGACGTTATATGGGGCGATCGGGCGGCTGGAGCAGCAGGGCTGGATCGAGCCGCTCCCGCCCGAGGAGCGGCGCCGGCCGTACCGGATTACGGCGGAGGGTTTACGTGTTTTGCGGGCGAGGCTGACGATGTTGCGGGAGTTTGCCGACGCCGGTCTGGGAAGGCTGGAGGCGCTATGAGGCCTGGGCCGGCACGGTTTTTGGTTGGGCTGTATCCGCGCGTTTGGAGAGAGCGGTACGGAGCGGAGTTCGAGGCGGTGCTCGAGGCTGGGCACGGCGGTTTGGGCACGGCGGTGGACGTGGTTTGGTCGGCGTTATGGGAGCATGTTTCCCCCCTTGGAGGTTTTGCGATGAATGCATCATCAGGCACTTTTGGCAGCAACTTTGGCGCTATGACGAGGCAGGCGAGCGCGTTTCTCCCGCTGATGATGTCGGCGGTGGCGCTCCTGGCAGTGCTGGGACACGTGGCTGTCTATGGCGTTGTCCGAGAGGCGGACGAGGGGGCGACGGCGCACATCTGGCAGATCCTGATTGCGGGACAGGTGCCGGTGGTGGCGTTCTTTCTCCTGCGGTGGCTGCCGCGGGCTCGGCGAGCGACGCTTGAGGTGTTTGCGCTGCAGGCTGGAGCAGCGCTGGCGAACATCGCCGCGGTGTTTTTTCTGGGGCTGGGCTAGGGATGAGACAGGGGAGCGCGGTTGAGATTTCTGGACGTGGGAAGAGAGCGGTCGTGCTACGCACGATACTCGATCCTTTCCCGGTAAGGACCGGGGAGGATGGGGCACCTGGTAGGTCGGGAGCTCCCAGCAACGGTGAAAGGCGGGCCTGTTTGGCCCGCCTAGTTGTGCTGCGAAGGGTGCTGTCCAGTGACCTGAGCCGGCTTTGGCGGGCTAGTTTCTACGACCCAGGGTGGGGCGGTCGTCGCCGGAGTTGGGGGTGGGGTTGTTGGGGTCGGTGCTGGGGCCGCCTACGCGACGGAGGGTGGGCTTGTTGTCCTTGCCCTTGTCGTTGAGCTTGCGCTTGTTTTCGAGGCGGGCGAGGCGGGACTTGATGTCGTCGAACTCGGAGGTGGTGACGATGTAGTCGGGCTTGGGAGGCATGATGGTGGCGATCTCCTCCTCGGAACGGCCGATGCGGTCGGGGGTCTGGGGGTGGTCGGAGAAGGCCTTGGAGAGGGTGCCGGGCTTGTGTTTCTCGAGGGCGTCGAGCTTCTCGAAGAACTGGATGAAGGCCTGGGGATCGTAGCCGGCCTTGTACATGTACTGGAGACCGAGCCAGTCGGCCTCGGACTCGAAGTTGCGGGAGAACTTGAGGAAGGTGAGGGGGACGGCGAGCTGCGAGGCCTCGTAGATGCCATAGCCGGTCCAGGAGCCCTGGGTGAAGATGATGAGGGGGATCTGGCCCATCTGCATATAGTTCATGCGGGTCATCTCGCGGGCGGCGTGGTGGGCGGCGACGTGGGCGATCTCATGGGCCATGACGCCGGCGAGCTCGGCCTCTTCGTCGGCGGCGAGGATGAGGCCGGAGTTGACGTAGAAGAAGCCGCCGGGAAGGGCCATCGCGTTGATCTCTTCGGAGTCGATGACCTTGATGGTGAAGGGGACCTTGGCGTCGGAGTTCTTGACGAGGTTCTGGCCGATGCGGTTGACGTACTCGACGACGACGGGATCGGTGACGAGGTGGGCAGACTTTTCGATCTCCATGGAGTACTGCTTGCCATTCGAGATCTCCCAGTTGGTGGAGTAGAAGTTACCCATGCCGCGACCGCCGATGCTGCGATTGCCAACGGCGTCGACGTCGTCTTCGGAGCCTTTCTTGATCTTGGGGTCGAGGTTTTCGCCGGGCGAGGGGAGGGAGTCGGTCTTGTTCTTCTGGGCAACGGCGTCGCGAGCGGCCTTATCCTCGGCGGGGGTGGGAGGGGTGCTGGTACCGGGATCCTTGGGCACGGGCGGGGTGGGGGCCGGCATTTGCTGGGCGAAGAGGCCGGTGGAGAGGGTGAGGGCGGCGGCGAGGCCGAGATGCGCGAGGTGACGCATGGGGAGATCTCCTTCGGAGCCGCTTCCCTGCTGCGGGCGCAACTCTGCATAGCTTGGACGCGGCATGCGCCGGTTTTGTGAGCTTTGGCGGGGAGGGTGTGTGAGGGTGGAGCTTGGGGTCGAGAAGCGGGTCGCTTCGCTGCGCTCGGGATGACAGCTAGAGAGACCGGGGGATGACGATTCTGGGACAGCTAGTACATGTCGAGCGATGGTTTACCAAGTGGTGTAGGAAGAGCCGTCGGCGGCGAGCATCTGGGCGCCCGAGTGGACGTCGCCGATGCCGGAGTCGGTCTGGTCGAGGCTCTGGAGGGCGTCAGTCTGGACGGGCTGCCAGGTATCGGAGCGATGGGTGAAGGGATCGATGGGCATGACCTTGAGGTAGCCAGCCTGGACGAGGTCGTCAAGGGATTGCGGGGCCTTCTGCTTGTCGATGGTGAAGGAGTCAATGGCGGAGCGCAGGGTGTGGAGGTCTTCGCGGAGGACGGCTTCGCGGGCGTTGCGGACGTTTTGGACGTAGGCGGGGACGGCGATGGCGGCGAGCAGGCCGATGATGACCATGACGATCATCAGCTCGATGAGCGTGAAGCCGGCGTGGGGGGCTGAGCTGGCTGGCTTAGAGATGGGTGGCGCCATTGACCCAACCTTTCGCTTGAGGCTGGGAAAGGATGGGCCACTCGGGTCTGTGGCGGTCGGTGTGATGTGAGGGCTTACCATGTGGAGTACTTTGTGCCGTCGAGGGCGGTGGCGTTGCTTTTGGTGTGGACGTCGAAGACGTTCTGGCCGCCGAAGGAGTCGGAGTCGGGATCGTCCTGGTTGGAGCGGAGGCCCCAGTCGGTGGAGTTGGTCATGGGGTCGGTGGGGATTTTGCGGAGGAAGCGAACCTTTTTGGTTTGGACATCGACGCCGTCGACAAGGGTCTGGAGGTCGGGGGGGTAGTTGAGGCTGTCGGCCTTGGTCTGGAAGGCGCCTTTTTCGGCGGCATCCTTGTAGTGGTCGATGGCGTCGCGCATCTCCCAGAGGTCGCGGCGGAGTTGACGCTCTTTTTCGCGGCGAACCTGGAAGCGGGCGATGGGAACGGCGGCGGCGGCGAGGATGGCGATGATGGCCACGGTGATGATGAGTTCGACGAGGGTCAGGCCTGACTGGGCGGTGAGAGGCTTGGGTGGGAGCTCGCGACGCAGAGGAAGAGTTGCGGGTTCTTTCCGCTGGGCAAGCCTGGGGACGGAATGACAGCGGTTGGGAACGGGTAACGGCGAGACCAGCGGCGGCGGCGACGGGCAGAGAGGATCATGGATCCGCTTTGAGGCCGAGGATGTTGCCATACTGGGGCTCACTTCACGTGTACGACCGACGGTGTTCCGACGGCGGGGATGCTGACCTGGCTGCTGTTTTTCGCGCCCACCTTGGGCAGGGCGAGGGTGGAGTCGCCGGCGGCAATGGCTTTGAAGGTGAGGATGCAGACGGCTCCCTGCCCGGAGATTCCCTGGGCGCTAGGCGGACGGGAGGCGGAGACGGTGACGAGGCCATTGCCCTCGTCGCGGTGAACGATGGCGACTGCCTGGCCGTCGCGGCCGAGGAGATCGCCGGAGTCCACATTGACCAGCTGGAGCACCGCCGGGTTGAACTGAAGCTGCAGCGGAACGGAGTAGAGGTCGCGGGCGCCGGTCGCGGTGACGGCGACCTGGAAGGTGCTGCCGACGGCCTGGGTGACGGCTGGGGGGACGACGGACAGGCTGAGAGAGCCGCCAGCGGTTGCGGGCTGGGCCGGGGTGGGCGCCGAGTTGGGGGCGCCGGGGTTGAAGCCGGGGGTCGGATTACCGGGGGTTGGGAATTGGGCCTGCTGGCTGAGCTGGCCGACCATGGCGGAGGCGGCTACGGCGGCGGAGGTTCCATTGATGGGACGGGGGCGCGGGACGACCGGGAAGCTGAGTTCGGCGTTGGGGTCCTGACGGAGCTCGATGGACTGGCTGGTGCCGGTATCGATGGCACGGGTGTTGAGGCGGCTAAGGACGGACTCGCGGACGATGTGGGGAATGATGATGAAGACGATCTCGGACTGCTGGACCTCTTTGCTCTGCGAGGAGAAAAAGTACTTCAGGAAGGGGAGCTCGCCGAGGCCGGGAGTGCCGTTGACGCCGCGGATCTCCTGCTTCTGGACGATGCCGGAGAGGATGGAGGGCTCGCCCTCCTTGAGCTGGATGACCTGCTCGGAGATGTTCTGGGAGATGACGGGCTCGGTGACGCCGGAGATGACCTGGTCTCCATTGTGGGAGGAGACCTCGATCCTCATTTTCAGGGAGACCTCGCGGTCGTAGTGGACGGTGGGGGTCATGTCGATGTTGACGCCGATATCCAGGTACTGAAACTGGGTCTGAACCCCGATGGAGCCGACGCCGGTAGCGACGCCGGCGTTGTAGCTGCCGGTGGCGACGGGGATCCTGGAACCGATCTTGAGGGTGGCGCGCTGGCCGTCGGTGGCGCGAATGCGCGGGTTCTGGAGGATGCGGGTGTCATTGTCGGTAAGCAGGGCGTTGACCTGACCGCCGCCGACGGTTACGGCGAAGTTGGTGGCGTTCAGGTTGCCGAGCTGGTTGAGAGTGAGGTTGGAGCCGTTGGTCCCGTTGCCGGTGCTGGTTCCCGTTCCGGTGCCGGTCCCCGTTCCGGTGCCGGTCCCGGTGCTGTTTCCACTGGTGTTGCTGTTATTGGTGGTGGCGGTGGGGGTGAGGCCGAAGGAGGTGGGCAGGGTGATGCCGAGGTTGCGGAGCTTGTCCCGGTTGACCGCCAGGACGGCGACGTCGATGACGACCTCGGGCTTGGCTCGGTCGAGATCGTTGAGCAGCTTTTGCGCGAGCAGGAGCTGATCGGGGGTGGCGCGGAGGACGAAGGCGTTCTGGGTGGGGATGAGGGCGAGTTTGGCGGAGGGGTCGAGCAGGTTGCGGAGCGCGGTAAAGATCTCATTGGCGTCGTTGGCCTGGGCGGCGTTGGTGAGATAGAAGGTCTGAACGGCGAGTTCATCGAGGTCGGTGCGCTTGGTGCGGGTGTTCTGGGCGACGAAGATGGTGTTCGGGGTGATCACCTTATAGAAAGTGCCGGCGATGGTGCCGACGATGCGGAGCGAATCCGAGAGGGAGACGGAGGTGAGGTCGACGGGGATGCGTTTGGAGGTGTAGTCGGGGTCGAAGAGGACGTTGAGGCCGGCGACTTTGCCGATGGCCTGGTAGATGTTTTTGACGTCTTCGACCGAGTGGATGGTGATGGGATCGGAGGAGACGGGTTGGAGGATGACGGGGCCGGCGACGGAGGCGAAGGTGAGCGCGTTGTCGGTTGGAGCGATTTGGGCGGCGTCGGGAGCCGATGCGCCGGGAAGGGGGGCGGCTCCGGGGGGCGAGGACTGGGGCGAAGCAGGGCCGGGGTTTGGCGCGGCGTTCTGGATCTGCTGGATCTCCTGCTCGGCGGTCTGGTTGGACGGGTCGATCTGGTGGGCGCGGATGAACTCGTTGAGAGCGCCGTTGAGGTCACCACTTTGGCGGAGGACGCGGCCGCGGTCGACGTGGGCGACTCCGGCCTGGAACTTCAGGCGCTCATACCGGGTTCTGTAACGGACGTCGCCGGGCTTCTTGAGATGTGCCTGACGGAAGGCCTCAAAGGCTGCGTCGTAGTCTTCGCGGGTCTCGGCGTTCTGTCCACGTTTATCCCAGGTGCTGGCGGATTGGGCATGGGCGAGCGGAGCTGCGCAGGAGAGGCAGACAAGGAGAGCCGGCAGGGTGCGCTGGACGAGAGTGGATCGGGTGAGAGGGGATGATTGCCTACGAGCCATTCTGCTTCCGTCGTCGTCCTTTGCAGCCTGAAGAGTGTGGCGAGCGTCCCGGCGCTTAGATCCAATCGACGGTGAGGGGTGCTGTCGGCTGTCGCTATGGGGCATTTGCGCTCGCGTGAGTATAGCATTGCTGAACATTGAAACCGTTGCGATACTTTGCCTTACGGGTGATCCTCGGATCCGATCCGAGGTGACTTTCGGGTGGTGATCGGAGTTTGCCGATGCATCCGAGGGGTGGAAATCCGGGGATTGGAGTTGAAGGCGGAATGAGTTTCGTCCAGGGAAGACGGAATACAGAGACGGCCCGCGGTCCAGATGGGGTTTAGACGGGGTGGAGGGGCTGGGGTGAGGGCCCGTCCCCCAAAAGTGGCAGGGCGGAGAGCGTGTTAAGTTAGAGGATCATGCCTCGATCGCTCTCCAACCCGACCGTTGCCCATCAGCCGAAGCCGGTGGTGAAGGAGAAGGATCGCGACCCGGTGGCGGCGGGGATGCGTGACGCTGCTTTCAACCGGTCGGCCAGCTTCAACTACTTCCTGACGGACCGGATCGAGGCTGGAGTGGCGCTGCGCGGGACCGAGGTGAAGTCGATCCGGGAGGGCAAGGCGAACCTGAAGGACGCATATGGGCTGTTGAAGGATGGCGAGTGTTTTCTGTTGAACGCGCACATTGGGCCGTTTTCGCATGGAAACGCGATGAACCATGAGTCGCTGCGAACGCGGAAGCTGCTGCTGCACAAGACGGAGGTTCGGAAGCTGGAGGCGGCGACGCGGCAGAAGGGGTTTACGTTGATCCCGGTGCGGCTGTACTTCCGGAAGGGCCGGGTGAAGTGCGAGCTGGCGCTGGCGAAGGGCAAGCAGGACTGGGATAAGCGGGAGACGGAGCGGCGGCGCGAGGTGGACAAGGAGACCAAGGCGGCGGTGGCGCGGGGGCAGCGGCGGTAGGTCCCAGGGGCGCAGGCTTTTTATGGTCAGGCTGGGTGGTGGATTGGGCTGGGTGAGTTCGGATTTGTGGTGTAGGGAACCCACCCTTTCCGGCGATGGGACTGCCGGAGAGGATGGGCCACCCGGTTTGGTAGATGGGCTGGCTGTGATGGTGTGGAATCGTGGGCGTGGGGGCGAGTTACGATAGAGGTCTATGGAAACGAGACTTATTTCTGGGGATCTGGCGAGCTTGCAGACCCCGATGCTGGCTGTGTTTGCGGTCGACCTTGCGACGGGCAAGGATGCCGATCCGATGCCCACGCTGCTGACGACCTCCGATGCGGTGACCGGTGTGACGGGCCGGTTTCTGCGGGGGGGAGAGTTCAAGGCGACGCTGGGGGAGACGCTGCTGCTGCATGGGCCGGGTGGCTTGAAGGCGGAGCGGCTGTTAATTGTGGGTCTGGGGAAGGCGAAGAAGCTGTGCCCGGACCAGGTTCGCAAGGGGGCGGGAACGGCGGTGCGGTTTGCGAAGCCTCGCGGAGTTCGGGATCTGGCGATCGCGTTCCCGGAGGACAAGGCGCTGAGCGATGAGCACCTGGACGAGTTGCCGTGCGCGCCGACGGCACGGGCGCTGGTGGAGGGGGCGGAGCTGGCGGACCCGGACTACGACACGTATAAGACCGACCGGAACGACAAGGCCGTGGCTTCGCTGACGATCGTGGCGGCGGATGCGGAGAGGTCGGTGCAGGAGGAGGTGCGGGCCGGGTTCGCCGAGGGGCGCATTGTGGCCGGAGCGCAGAACTTTACGCGATCGCTGGTGAACGAGCCGGGCAATGTGTTGACACCGACGGTGCTGGGGGAGCGGACGGCGAGGATGTGCGCGGAGGTGGGGCTCGAGTGTGAGGTGTACTCGACGGAGAAGATCAAGGAGCTGAAGATGGGCGCGTTCTGGTCGGTGGCCCAGGGGTCAGAGGAGCCGCCGGCGCTGATTGTGATGCGCTATGAGCCGGAGGTTGGGGCGGGAGCAAAGGAGGGTGCGGCGGCTTCGAGCATGCCCGTGGTAGGTCTGGTGGGCAAGGGGATCACGTTCGACACGGGTGGGATCTCGATTAAGCCGGCGGACGGCATGGAGAAGATGAAGTACGACATGGCGGGCGCGGGAGCGATGATCGGCGCGATGCGTGCGATCGCGCAGCTGAAGCCGAAGGTGCGGGTGATCGGGATCGTTTGCTCGGCGGAGAATATGCCGGATGGGAAGGCGTTCAAGCCGGGGGATGTGGTGACGGCGATGTCGGGGAAGACGATTGAGATTGTGAACACGGATGCGGAGGGGCGACTGGTGCTGGCGGACGGGCTGCACTATGCGAAGACGCTGGGGTGTACGCACCTGATCAACGCGGCGACGCTGACGGGGGCGATCGGGGTGGCGCTGGGAAGGCTGAACGCGGGGCTGTTCTCGAACGATGACGAGGCGGTAGAGAGGTTTGAGGATGGGTTGAAGGTTTCGGGCGAGAGGTTCTGGCGGCTGCCCTGTACGGACGACTATGCGGACCAGATCAAGAGCGCGATCGCGGATATCCAGAACACAGGGATTACACGGTATGGCGGGTCGATTACGGCGGCGATGTTTCTGAAGGAGTTTGTGGGGGAGACGCCGTGGATTCACCTGGATATTGCGGGGACCGCGTGGGATGACGAGCAAAAGCCGTGGATGGCGAAGGGGCCGACGGGGATTGGGGTACGGTCGATCGTGGAGTGGGTGCGAGGCTACTCGGTTTGAAACCTGTTAGCTGTTATTTCCTATGCTGCCGGTGATGTAAAAGAGGGTTTCCTCCTTTCGGTGGCAAACCCTCTTTTTGGCCTTCACGTCGATGAGGTTAGGCGGCGATTGCGGAGCGTTGGCCGAAGCTGCTGAACAGGGTGATGATTGCCTTGTTGAAAGCGGGGAGGTCCTGGGGACCTCGGCTAGTGACGAGACCGCGGTCTTCGGCGACTTCCTTGTTGACCCAATCGGCTCCGGCGTTGAGGAGGTCGGTCTTGAGCGAGGGCCAGGAGGTCATGGTGCGTCCGGCGACGGCTTCGGCCTCGATGAGCATCCAGGGGCCGTGACAGATGGCGGCGATGGGTTTGCCTGCCTCGACGAAGCTTCGGACAAAGGCTACGGCGGCAGGGTCCATGCGGAGAAAGTCGGGATTCATGACGCCGCCGGGGAGGAGCAAAGCGTCGTAGTGGGCGGGATTGGCGTTCGAGAGGTTGACGTCGACCTTGAAGCTGTCGCCCCATTTGACGAGGTTCCAGGCCTTGATCTTGCCGCCTTTGACGTGGGAGTGGGGAGAGATGAGCGAGGTGAGGGCGCCGGCTTGCTCGAGCGCCTTGCGTGGTTTGGTGAGCTCAACCTGCTCGACGCCCTCGGTGGCGAGGATGGCGATGCGCTTGCCTTTGAGCTTGGGTTTGCTGCCGAATAGACCCATGGGGAGACTCCTTGAGGCCGGATGGTGTCCGGGGTGGATGGAGGTATGACGGGTGGGAGGGGTGGGGCGTTGGCCGGACAAAAGGCTGGGGATGTGGATCAAAGGCGGGCTTTGGGTTCGGGGGTGTCCTTGAGGTTCTGGGGCGGACTCCACCCTACGGGGTGAGGCTGCGAAGGATGGGCCACCCGGTTTACCCCGGCCGCCCAGTCCACCCGGCACCCAGTCCGCCTGGACACCCGGGTTGGAGGCTGGGGATGGCTACATGACGGGGGGAGCTTCGATACCGAGGTAGCCGAGGGCTCGGGTGAGTTCGCGTTCGGCGACGGCGGCGGTAGCGAGGAGGAGGGTGCGGCGGGTGGGGTCGGTCTCGTTGAGGACGTGATGGCGGTGGTAGAAGTTGTTGAACTGCTGCGCGAGTTGGAAGGCGTAGCGGGCGAGGATAGCGGGCTCGGCGGCGGCGATGGCCTGGTCGATGACGCTGGTGAGGCGGGAGCCGAGGAGCCAAGTCTCCCAGATACCTTCGTCCGCGGCGATGAGGGGGGAGAGCTGCGCGGGGTCGAGTGCGGCGAGGGCATCAAGGGTGGGACCGGAGGCGGCGCCGGCCTTGCGAAGGATGTTGGCGGCGCGGACGACGGCGTACTGGATGTAGGGGCCGGTCTCGCCCTCGAAGCTGAGGGCATCACGGAAGTCGAAGGCGATGACGGTGTTGCGGGTGAAGCGGAGCATGAAGAAGCGGAGGGCACCGATGGCGATCCGCGTGGCGACGGAGATGCGCTCGGGTTCGGGGAGCTCGAGATGGCGATTGTCTACCTCAGTCTGGGCGGCGGCGATGAGCTGGTCGATGAGGTCGTCGGCTTTGACGCCGAAGCCCTTGCGACCGCTGACTTCGAGAAATGGACGGGCGCGGTCCTCTTCGGAGACGGTGTAGCCGAGGTCGATGGCGCAGCGCGGGGTGAGGGCGACCATTTCGTAGGAGAGGTGGGTGTAGCGCTCCGCCTGGGCGGTGAAGCCCATGCCGCGGAGGGCGGTGACGACGTTATCCTGCGGATCGTTCTGGCGTGAATCGATGACGTTGTAGATGGCGTCGGCGTGGCCGAAGGAGGGGGGCGGTCCATCGCCGGCGGTGTCTTGGGCGGAGTCGCTGCTGGGAGTCGAGATGCTGGGGGTCGAGATCCAGCAGGGGTGGGTGGGGTACTCGTAGAAGACTTTGTAGCCGAAGTCCTTGCCGGGGAGGAGGCCGAACTTCCAGAGGTGGTAGGCGATGTCTTTGCCGACGTAGGTGACGGTGCCGTTGGAGCGGACGATGATCTTGGCGTCTTCATCGGGAGCCGCGGAGCCGGGGATGGCGGGGTCGCTTCCCTGCTCCGGAATTGTGAGTGCGGAGGAGGACTCGGGATCTCCTGCGCGGCGCATGACGTAGCAGCCCTTGTTCTTGCCCTCGGTCTCGAGGTAGAGGACGCCGCGGTCGAGCATCAGGGTGCGGGCGGCGTCCCAGAAGTGAAGGGAGAGGATCTCGGATTCACGGGGGAGGAAGTCGTATTCGATGCCGAGGCGCTCCATGGTCTGGAGATGGCGGCGAAGAACGGCGGTGGCGATGGTGTCGGCCATGACTGCGATGTCGTTGTTCCCGGCCTCGAGGGCATGGAGGGTGTCGAGACGGAGCTGTTTGCGGGCGGCGGCGCTGGCTGGGTCGGCGGTGTACCAAAGGGAGACACGGGCGTAGAGATCCCAGCAGAAGAAGTCGATGCGCTGGTTGGTCTCGAGGAGTTCGGTGATGAGTTCGCGGAGCTGATCGAGGTTTTTGCCTTCGAGGTGGATGAGACCGACGACGATGTCGGCGACCTGAACGCCGGTGTTGTCGATGTAGTTTTGAACGCCGATTTCGTAGCCGGACTTGTAGGGGTCGGGGCGGAGGAGGCGGGCGAAGGTGTCGCCGAGGATGGCGTTGCGAAGGTGGCCGATGTGGGCGGCCTTGTTGGGGTTGATGCTGGTGTGCTCGATGAGGCGGAAGCCGGAGCCGCCGACGTCGGCGTGGCGATCATGCGCGATATCGCGGAGGGTGGAGGCGCGATCGAAGCGGATGTTGAGATAGCCGGCGCCGGCAGTCTCGACGGAGGCGATGCCGGGGAGATCGCCGCTCGCGATCCTTTTGGCGAGCTGCTCCGCGAGCTGTTGCGCGATGACTTTGGGCGCTTTGCGGAGGCGTTTGGCGAGCTCGAAGGCGATGGGGGTAGCGAGCTCGCCGAGGGCGATATGGGGGGGCTGCTCGATGGGGATGTGCGGGAGCTGGAGGTTGTAGACCTCGGCAAGGATGGATTGGATGGAGGCGATGAGATTCTGCTGGATTGTGCGATACATGCTTGGGCGATCACCGGCTTGGTTTTGAGGTTCAGTTTACGTGACGGGCGGGTGGGCGATGGATAGGTTTGAAGTGCTACCTACAGGGGTCTCTCCAAGGCGCGCTGGGCGCCTGGGTCAAGAGGACGGGGATGGGCGCGTGGGTGCCGGTCGAGATGATCACGGCTGGATGCTTGGGTGCTGGTCGAGATGGAGCTCCGGATTTTATGGGAGCTGTTTTGGGAGTTCGTGGATGTCTTCGAGCAGGGGCTTATGCGGCAGGGTGTGGAAGCGATGCCAGAGGAAGAGAGCGCCGCCGACGCCGGTAACGGAGAGGAGCAGCCAGGCGTGGAGCGCGAGGCCGAAGAGGGCGGCCTGATTCTCGGGAGCGCCGTGGCTGGTGAGCGAGGTTTTGACGGCCCACTCGAAGGCGCCGATGGCTCCGGGGGAGCTGGGGATGAGGTAGGAGAGGTTGGCGACGGAGACGGCCTGCCAGGGGCCGATGCGGTCGAGAGTTGAGCCGCCGGCGCTGCCGGAAGCGGCGCCCGCGAGGCCAATGAGATGGGCGGCGGAGACGAAGATCATGCCCTCGCAGGACCAGATGACGGCGGATTGCAAAAGAAGAAGGAGAGAGCCGGTGATGCCGATCTGGCGGATGCAGTCGAGGGCGAGCGTGAGCCAGTGCTCGAGCTTGGCGAAGATGGGTTTGTTGGGGAGGCGGTTGAAGAAGGAGCGGAGCGGCCCGTCTTCCCTGCCGAGGGTGCGGGCGCCGAGCAGGAGGGTGAGGAGGCCGATGGTGGAGAGGGCGAGGAGGGATTCGGCAAGGATGCGCGAATGAGGGGAGACGTTGGGGCCCATGAAGCGGACAAAGAGGAGAACGAGGATGAAGATGTCGAGCAGCTTCTCGAGGATGACGGTGGACAGGAGCACGGAGGGGCTGGCGCCGATGTCAGAAGAGTAGGTGAAGACGCGCATGACGTCGCCGATGCGGAAGGGGAGGATGTTGTTGGCGGCGAGCGAGGTCATGAGGACGCGAGCGCAGACGGGAAAACGAGCGCCGGTGCTGCGGAGCATGCGGGTCCAACGAACGCAGCGCAGGGTATAGCTGGCGGCGGTGAAGGCGAGAACGCCGAAGATCCAGGCGGGGTGGGCCAGTCGAAGAGCACGGGGCTGGCCGAAGATCTGGGCGAAGGAGATGCCCTTGAAGGTGTACCAGAGGAAGAAGGCACTGACGAGGAGGCCGGGGAGGGTCTGGAGGACGCTGCGTCCGCGGGATCTGCTCATGCGGGTGGAACGCCTGAGCCTGGGCGCGCTGAGAGTGAGGGAGAGATCATGCACTTGTGATTGTATTCGCGGCAGCCGGTGTGGGCGGGGCAAAGCGACGGCTCTGCCTCGCCCGCCGGTTTAGTTTGCCGCGGAGCTGGCCTTGGCTTGGAGCGGCGCCTGAACCTTGAGGACAACATTCTGTTGATCTTTGGCTTCGAAGCCGGAGTAGAAGGTGCGGAGGTCGGGGTACTCCTTGGCCCTGAAGATTACCTCGCCGAGCATGTAGTTCCGGCGGATGGTGATGCTGGCCGGGGCGCTTTCGGAGGTAAGCGTGTACAGGGCGAAGTTTTTGAACTCGAGCTTGCCGGGGATTGGCAGCGACTCGACGGCGAAGTCTTTGGGAAAGGTGATGCGGATGGCGTCCTGGACCATGTGTCCGTAATCGAAGTAGACGCCGATCTCCCGCTGCTCCTGGGGGAAGGTGGTCCTGGAGTTCGCTTCGAAGAGATCGCCGGGCAAAATGAGGCGTTTGCCGGTTGCGGAGCCGAGGCTTCCCTTGACATTGAAGAGGACGTTGAGGGGCTGATCGAAGTCGGCGAGTTGAGCGATGCTGTCGACCTTGACTTCCATTCCGTGCGGCAGCAGATCTTCCATGCTGGTGCGGAGATCACGCTTGAGACTCTCGTCGTCTCCCCGGAGCGATGCCTGGCGCCAGCGAAGCGCGGGAGCGCCGATGTAGGTCATCTTGACCGTGCCGCTGGCGATACCTTCGGAGTTCAAGGAGAGGTTGGCGACGCGCTGGATGCGAGATTCGGTATAAGGCTCACCCGGGGTGGAGGAGATGGCGGAGCCGCCGTCTACCTGGCGAATGCCAGCGGAGATGGAGTGCTTCCACATGAGGTGTTCGAAGGGGCAGAACTTTGCGCCGGGATCGAAGAAGCGGTCTTTGCCATCGATGTTGACGACAGCGATGTAGTCGTCGAGTTGCGAGAAGCTCAGGTAGGCAGGGTAGAAGACGCGGCGGCTGCGATCGCTGACGACCATGAGGTAGGACTTGATGCCGGCGGAGCGCGCCATGGCGACGAAGAGCTCGGCGAGCTGGTCGCTGCTGGCTCGCTTGCGCTTCCAAAGGTCGTCGGTGGACTTGAGTTCGCCGAAGCCCTGGGATTTTTCTTCGGCCCCAGAGCGATCGCGCGTGAAGTCAGTGTTTTCGAGTTTCTGGACGGCGGCGTAGATTTTACGGAGCTTCTGCTCCGGCGTGTCGGCGGGCGACGTGAGGTCGTGGACGGCGGCGTTGACGGCTGTGCCGGGCCCGATGAATTTATCTCGCTTCTTGGCCCAATACTTCCCTTCCCCTTTCCAATACTCGTCGGAGGTGCGGTAGGCGGAGTAGTAGAAGAGCACGCGGTAGCTGAAGCTGGAGATGGGAGGCATGAACTCTTCCTCGGGAGCGGGAGGGATGTCATGCACGGAGAGCTCGAGGAGGACCTGGCCGGAGCCGGGGGTCTCTGTTTCTTTCACCTTGGCGTCGGTGGGGAGGATGGGGGTCCAGGCGATGGAGGAGGTGATCTGCCCACGCTCGTCGTTGATGAGCAAGGTATGACCCGTAGGCTTCCAGGTGTAATGGGCCTTGCGGGTGTAGAGCTCGGACTGGATGTACCAGTCGGGTGGAACGAAGTAGTGATCGTCATACCGGAGTTTGTAGCGGTATTCGATGATGCTGCCGACCTGCACGTCGGGCATGCTGAAGACTTTTGCCATGTACCGGTAACCCTGCCCTTTGACGATGAGTTTTTCGTAGGGCTTGCCGGTAAAGGGCACGACCGAGCCATCGGGATGGATGGTGCGGCCGGCGATGTCGCCGATGCTGAAGGCCTCGGGGCCGCCGGCGGCGTACTTGAGCTCGATATCTCCGAACTTCTTGCCACCTTCGTTGAGCACCTTTAGGCGGACGTAGACGCTGTACATGTGGAGGCTGTCTTCGGTGGTCTCTTCGCGGAAGAGATAGACGGCGGCGGCTCCCCGAACCTGCGGCTGCGAGGTCATGGAGAGCTCTTCGGGGGTGGGCGCGATCCACTGATCGGCGTGGGCGACGGTGGACAGGAGAGCGGAGGCGAGAGAGCAACGGAGCAGGGAGTGGAACAGTGTTCGGGAGAGAGGGGACATTCTGGTTTTTCCTTCGGTTTGCGCGGTGCGCCGGTGGTGCGCGAACGTGTTTGGGTTACTGCTGCTTGAGGATGGCGCTGCTCTGCTCGTCCGCGGCGATGACGCCCGCGAGCTTTTGGACATCGGCGTAGCGATCCGCAGGCAGTGAGACCTGGCGGACGGTGTAGGTGCGGGAGTAGTGGAGGGTGTTGTCGTGGAGCTTGGACGAACTCTCGTAGGAGGCGAAGCCCAGGTCGAGCTTGACGGGGTCGGGGATCTCATCGACGGTGTAACCGGCGGGAAGTTCTATATCGAAGCTGTCGGTCTCCTGAAGTGTCTCCCTGAGATCGATGGGAACCAGACGGGGCTTGCGATCGGGGTGTAGATCTTCGCTGCCGAAGACACGGGGCCGAAGCATGAGCAGAGGGCCTACTCTCTTTGCGAAACGGTCCGCGGAGATCGCATAGGTGGTGGTGAGGTCTTTATTGAGCGCTTCGGCGTTTTCCGTTTTGACATTGGAGACGGAGAAGGCCGGGAAGTCCTGGGCGAGGGAGCGATCGAGGAACTCACGCTGCTGTTTGGCGTCACCGGAGAGGAAGAGATCGCGGCGGTGCTCAGAGAGGTCGCCGAAGCGCTTTTCGGTGATGATGCCGTTGAGAGAGCCATCCGGCTGGAGATGGAAGCTGGCCGAACGGCGGATGGTGTTGAGCTCGGGCGCGAGGAGGGGAAGGCGGATGACCTGGCTCTCCGCGCCTTCCATGAGAACGCCGTATCCGCCCTGAAGATTGTGCTCGAGCTGACCGAAGGCGGTCTTCTCCCAGGTGGGGTCGAAGATGAGGTAGCGACGGCCGGATTTGGCGGTGACGACGCTTCGGAGTTTGGGTGAGTTGTAGGCTGCGGGAATCTCAATGGCGGCGATCATGTGATTGCCGACGATGGAGGGAGCGTCGGGGTCGATGACGCCGCGGTCGGTGTCGACCATAAGGAGAGCGGAGTGGATGCCGACTGCGGAGAGCATGGCCGAGAGGAGTGTGGCCTTATCCTTGCAGTCGCCATAGTGGTTGCGGAATATGTCAGCGGCGGGGTGTGGCTGGTATCCGCCGATGCCCATCTCGATGGCGAAGTAACGGATTTGTTTTTGCACGAATTCGGCGATGGGCTCGGTTTTATCGTAGAAGTCGGTGGTGTTTCCGGCGAGTTCTCTGGCTTTTGCGGCGGCCTCCGGCGAGGGTGCAAGGCGGTCCTGTGCGAGCCGGGTATACCATTCGCCGATGCTCTTCCAGGAGCCGTCGGTGGCGAGGAGGAGACCGGGGCCGGCGTAGTGAATGGTCATGCGGCCTGAGAGCGCCTCCTCGGAGGGTGTCATGGGGACGCGGTCGAGGTCGATTCCGGGAGTCTGGGTCATCTCCCATCGCCAGCGCTGGTGCTCGAGATCGGCGGGCTTGAGCTCTCCGTGGTGGGCCCAGACGGTGCCGAAGGTGAAGCCGGCGGGGAGCTCCAGGGTGAAGGATTGGCTGAGGTGCGGGATGCTCCCCTGAAAGAACCAAGTGGTCTCGGTGAGGAAGGGATGGACTCGCTGTTCGTATTCGTAGGCGACGACACCCCCAGGGTCGCGCCCGGGAGCCTTGACGACCTTGAATTTGGAGTCTTCATAGAGATTGCCTTCGCCCGGGTAGCCGAACTCGGCGATCTCGTTGTCTTTGACCGCAAACTCGTGTCCGTCCGGAGCGATGCTCCAGACATGGAGGTTCAGAAGCTTGGAGCCGTTATCGAAGCGAACGACGACCATGCCGGCTTCGCGGCCCTGCGGACGCAGGATTTTGACGATGTGGCGGTGGTGCTCCGTAGCTCGGCCATCGGACGCAACGGTGTAGATGGTGTCGTCGAGAAGGACGACCGCATCGGTTTCGGGCGAGTATGCGGGAAGCGTCTGGGTGGCCGCGGAACGGACCCAGTCGGGGACGGTGTCGGGCTTCGACGCGAGGGCCGGAGCCGTGTGGGCGAAGACGAAGAGAGCGAGAGCGAGGCTGGAGCCTGCCCGGAAACCAGTGCAGAGAACGCGCACGTTGTAACTCCTATGGCGCGAAAGGAACTTCCATGAAAGGTCTGCGAAGCCGCGGATCTTTGCTGAATGCCAGAGTTATACGGTGGCGCAGGGATGGTAGCAAGAGAATTCGCCCGAGCCGGGAGGCGAAAGGGTGGCGAATAAGTTGTAGACGGGATGGCCCTGCGAGCGGGCGCGCTACGGGACGCGAAGGGGGCGGAATCCGGTGACCGGAAAGAGGCCGGTCGGGTAGTCCTCGGTCGGCTGCTGCTGCTTGAAGAGGAAGCGGATGAAGAAGCCGCCGGATGCGGTCTTGTAGTTGTTGGTGTTGTTGGCGGAGATGAAGCCGCCGACGTACCAGTGATCCGCGATGCGGTAGGAGCCTTGGGAATCGAGCGCGTAGTTGAGACCGGTGTTGCTGTTGAGCGGGTAGTAGGCGTTGCTGAAGCCGGTCTGGAGCGGGCGATCGAGCGGGAAGTAGGCGGACGAGTCTTCCTGAAAGGTCTGGACACCGGCCGCGGCGTTGACCGAGTAATGGAAATCGGACTTGTAGTAGCCGGTGTAGGTGACGGGCACCGAGGCGAGGAAGTAGACGTTGGGGCTGAAGTACCCACCCTGGCCGTAGGTCATGCCGCGCTGGTTGTTGTCATAGTGCATGGCGAAGAGGTTTCCGCCGACGTTGAGGGTGCCGTAGCCGGGCCAGCGCGCGACGCGGAAGTAGGCGCCCATGATGCCTTCGTACTTTTTGTTATCGAGGACGTGGTAGCCGGTGAGGGTGCCGCCATCGGCGGAGATGTAGAGGCCTGACTTTTCGCCGCCGACGTCGATGCGGGCGCCGCCGGTGGTGGAGATGACGCCGCCCCAGATGTTGCCGGAGAAGACGCTGGTGACGGAGCCAGGATCGCGGAGACCGGCATAGGAGAGCTGCGTATCTTTGACGGAGTCGCGGTCCGCGAAGATGGTGAAGTGACTTCCCAGGCGGAACTGCGCACGAGCCGTGATGTTCGAAACGAGGAAGTTGTAGGGGGTATATCCGGCGGCGATGGCGAGGTGCGTGCTGGTGAGTTGAAGTTCGCCGCCGATACCGCTCGAGAACTGCTGGGCGGGAGCGGAGAGCGCGTTTCCGGGAAGCGTGCCGAGGATGGGAACCCGACCGGTGGAGTTCTGAAGCGATGCTGTGTCGACGTTGCCGGAGTTGAGGAAGACTGGGCGGGGCACGACGGTGACGCGGAGGGTTTTGCCGAGGACGGCGGAGGCTTCTATGGGGGCCTCGATGTCGATGAGGCGGTCAAAGCCCGGGGTTCCACTACGGTAACGAGCGGAGCCGGTGCCGCCGATCCAGGCGCTGTACGAGCCTTCAAGGGCGGCCAGATCGCGCTCGGTCTGGTCACGCTGGGAGTTGCCGCCGGTGGGGACGGTGCCGGATGGATCGTAGGAGCCGCGGAGTGGAGGGATGTTCTTGGCGGCGAGATCGGCGTCAGTGGGTGGAGTTCCGACCGGTGCGGGCGGGCCGATGGCCGGGTATGGCTGTGAGCCCATGGGCTGCGCGACGCTGGGGTAGTTCAAGGGCGTGGAGGATGGAGGCGTGGCGCCGGAGCCGGATGCGGCGGAGCCATAGGTGGCGCGGCGACGAGAGCTGCGCGGGGTGGAGCTCATCGCGACGTCCGGCTGTGGGTACTGCTGGCCGCTGCTGTCGGCTGGCGGGCGAGGCTGAGCCGTGAACTGGGTGTTTCTGGTGGGAGGCGAGCTGAAGTCTTCGCCTGGGGGACGGCTCTGGCCACTCATGCGGCCGTTGTTGCGGGCGATCTGGGCATTTGGCATGTAGCGAGCCGTGGGCAGGACATCGGTGACCTCTCGCTGGGCCGGGCCGACCTGCGGCGAGTTGTCGCCAAGCTGCACGGGGACCGGGGAGGGGGTGAAGCCGGCGTTCGCGGGCGACGGAACATAAGGCACGTAAGGACCGAAGGGCTCGCGCTGGACAGCGGATGCAGTCTGCTGCGGAGGGTAGGGCTGAGCCGGTGTATAGGCGGGCGGAAAGAGCGGAGAGACGCTTGAGGCGGAGGGAGCCTGTGCCGGTGCGGGCCCGAGATCGCCGACGGAGGGCTGAGCCGAGCTTGCCTGGGGGATGTAGTCCTTCAGGGTGGACCGGGTACCGGGACGCTGCTGGTTGATGCGGTAGGAGGGGTTGGCCATGTACGACGGGACGACGCCCGAGGCGCCGGTGTACGCGGCGGGACCGACTGATCCGGGAACTGATCCGGGGAGCTGGACGGGCGCCTGACCAGTGAGGTTGTTGTAGCTCGGGAGGTACGGCCTGGAGGCTTCGGCGTTCTGGGCGCCGGGGTTGGCCCCGTCGTCGCCACCGCTCGAGAGAAGCGAGGCGAGATCCTGCGATTGGGTGGCGGAGGGCAGACGGACAGCGGGCGTGGGCTGGCTGAGTTCACTGGCGAGCTCGGAGCCGGGGTCGCCGGGAGGCAAGGCTGCGAGCGAGGCGCGGAAGTAGTCGGCGGCCCGGCCGCTGTTGCCGCGGGCCTGTTCGAATTTCGCGCCGAGGGTGAGCATCTGGGCGTCTTTGGGATAGGCGTCGAGGCCGTAGCGGAGCCAGGTCTCGGCGTCCTTGGTGTCTCCGGAGGCAAGGGCGGCCCCCACGGCGGACTTGTAGTCGGAGGAGGTGGCGGCGGTCATATCCTGCGCTTTGAAGATGAGGACGGACTGCCTGGGGAGGCCTGCGCGGGCGTATCCAGCGGCGAGCGCGCGGAGGACGCCGGGGTTTTCCGGGAAGGCTTTGGCGGCGGCGTTGAGGATTGCCAGGGAACGCTTCTCGTTGCCCGTGGCGGCGGACTGATTGGCGCGGCGGACAGCCCAGTTGGTCCAGATGGTCTGAACGGTGCGGCGCTGCTCGTCGTTAAGATCCTGGCGGCCGCCGAGAAGCATGAGCTGTCGGTAGAGGCCGGCGTCGTTGGTGCCGTTGAAGAGAAGCCAGGCGTCCTGGATGTCGACATCGGCGGGAGCCGCGGCGTGCTGCGCGGAGTAGTGCTGCTGGACGCGGTTGATGAAGACCATCGCCTGGCGGGGCTGACCGAGGCCGTTGTAGACGGCGCCGAGGGTCTGGAGGTACTCGGGGTCGTTCTCGAGCTGAAGCCGAACCTGCTGCGGGATCTGCTGGGCTTGCGCGAGAGCCTCACCATCCCGGCCGGCGCCGTGGAGAACGGTCAGCAGACCCTTCCATGCGTCGGGGCGATCGGGGCTTTCGGAGAGGACCTGACGGTAGATGGGGTAGGCCTGCTGCGTGTTGTTGCGGGAAAGGTAGATGCCCGCGAGCTGCAGCTCGAGGGCGGTGGAGGGTTTCTGGTTAGCGGCGGTCTGTTGGGCGACGGCTCGCTCGAGGATCTCCTGTGCGGCGTCCAGCCGATTGGAGCTCTGGTAGACCGAGGCTACGGTTGCCTGGAAGCCGGGGTCGCGCATGGCCGATTCATATATAGGTGGCGGCATGCTTGTCAGGGCCTGGATTGCCTGCGGGTCCTGCTTGAGCGCGTGCTCGACGCGGACCAGCCCTTGCCAGGCGGAGACGTTGTTGGGATCGGCGGCGAGTACCTGACGGAAGAGGCCGGCGGCCTGATCGAGGTGGTTCGCCTGCTGCAGAAGGCCGGCGTACTGGAGCTGGGTCTCCAGTTTGAGGCCGCCCGCATCCGCGGGAAAGGGCAGGTCGAGGGCGCTGCGGAGGACACGCTGCGCGTCGGCGTCGCGACCCACGGAGGAGTAGGCGGAGGCCAGGGTGCGGAGGAAGTCGGGATCCTGCATCAGCTGAGCGCGGACGGAGGCGGGGATGCGGCGCTCGATGAGCAGGGCTTGCGGGGCGTTACCCGCGCCAAAGTGAGCCATAAAGAGGCCGCGCCAGCCAGCGGGTGCGGAGGGTTTGGCTTTGACGTAGCGCTCGTAGACCTGAACGGCGGCCTCGGGCTGCTGGGCTTTGAGAAGCGTGTCGCCGAGGCCTTCGAGGGCTTCGGGGCTGTTGGGGCGCATAGCAAGAGCGGCCTGGTACTGCTGCTCGGCGGTGGTGAGATCGTTCTCGTTGAGGGCGGTGGCGCCCTCGCTCATGGTGGAGTAGAAGCGGGCGGTAGCGAGGGCGGTGTCGAGGCCGGCGTCCTTGGCTCCATTCTGCTTTGCCTGATCGAGGAAGCTGATGGCGGCGCCGAAGTTCGACTGCTGCATGCGGATGTAGCCGAGGCCGGCGAGGGCGCGGGGGCTGGCGGGATCGTTGGCGAGGATGGCTTTGAAGCGGCCTTCGGCCTCTTCGATGTGCTTGGAATTGAGGGCCTTGTAGGCGTCTTCCATCTCGGCGCCGCGGGCCTGGTTCGCGATCACCTCAGGCGAGGTCTCGGGAGGGGCAGAGGGAGCGCCGGCGGTGGAGGTTCGGACGTGCGCGGAGGTTGGGGCGGACGCTGGCGCGGAGGGCTTGGGCTGATTACGAAGAGCTTCGGCGAGCTGCGGGTCGTTGTGCTTGGCCAGGTAGGCGCGAAGCTCGGGAGCGGAGGCCGGGTTCTGGGAGTCCCAGACGAGCGACTGGCGGAGAGCCTTCATGGCTTCGGGATCGGCGGGGTGACGCTCCAGGTAACGGCGGCCTTCGGGGCGAGTTTTGGGGTTGTAGGTAAGGATGCGGCCGAGGGCAATCTGATAGCGCGAGTCGGTGGGGTACTTCTCGACGAGGGCGTGGAGACCGGCCACGGCGTGCGGTCTGCCCTCTTCGATGGCGGATTCGGTCTCGTAGTAGGCGAGGGCCCAGTCACCCGGGGGAGGGGTGTTGCCGAAGACCTTTCGATAGATGGCCATGGACTGCGCGTACTGGCCGGCCTCGGCGTATTTGCCTGCCTGCTGGAGGGCGGCCGTATTGTTCTGCTGCGCGGCGATGTTGTCGATACGGGCGAGTCCGGGGTCTTTGGGGTTGATGGCGCGCTGACGCTCGATATAGGTATTGGCGAGCGCGAGATTGCCGCTGACCTTGGCGGAGCGGGCGAGGCCACCTAGCGCTTCGGTGTTGTTGGGATCGGAGAGCAGGACCTGCTGCCAGGTCTGGGCGGCCATGTCCATGCGACACGGACCTCGAGCGTGTGAGCCTTTTCGAGCAGGGCCTGAGTCGCACCCTGGGGGGTCTGCGCGAACGCTGGAAGTGGGATGGCGGCGCAGGCGATCGCAGCGCTTAGGAGGGCTATTGACACGGGCCGGATGCGCGGGAGACTTTTCATAGTAATCAAGACCCAAGAGAAGGTAACTACGATTAGTAACCCTCTTTCTCCTCCGAAGCTTACCGGTTTTCCCGGCGTTTGTACCGCAGAATGTTGCAAATCGGGAGGTGAATCACACAAACGTTGTAACGGGGTACTCAGGAAGTCACCGCCAGTTGGTGACCAATTTCCCGTCACGATCGAAGTGATATCTGCCTTCGGTCCAGCCGGTGGCGAACAGGATGAGGTTCTGGTCGAAGTAGGCGGGGATTTTGCCGTAGAGGCCGGTGTTGGCATCCTTGACGGCTCCGATTCGATCCATCTGCGTCTTTGCCTGCTTCTTGAGACCGAGGATCTGCAGGTAGGGAAGGACTGCCGCGGAGAAGCCGACGGGAGCGTCGGTGGCGATGACGATTCCCTGCCCGTCCACCTTATGGGGAGGGGTTACCTCGGTCGCGAGATAGGCGGACATGCCTGAAGTCGCGTCGAAGAGGCTCTTGAGGCCGGGTGTCGCTTTGTCGGAGAGACCGAGCCAAAGATAAACCCGGATGGCGTCGTAGCTTCCGAGCGGCGGGACGGTATAATCGCCGGCCGCGAGTTGAGCGGGGGAGACGGAGGGGAGGATGGAGGAGCCGGCCGCGACCCAGTCCATGGCGAACTTGGCGGGAGAGCCCTTAGCGAGGATTGGCTGGAGGGATGCCAGGACTGCTCTCCAGGGGCCTTCGGGGAAGGCGGTGGAGAGGCGGACGAGGATGAATGGCGGGAGGTAGCTGGGATTGAGTATCCAGGTGTTGGGGTCGGGATGGAAGCCGATGGCGCCGGGGAGGAGGGTGGTGCCGACCCCGGGGACAGAGGCGACCTCTCCCTGGGCGATGCGGGCGGCGATGAGGGTGCCGAGACGCTCGTAGCGCGGTTCGCGCCAGAGACGGCCGGCCTCCAGCAGATCGAAGGCGATCCAGAGGTCGGCATCGGAGGCGGGATTGGGGTCCTGGATCTTCCAGCTGCCGTCGGGATTTTTGCCCCAACTCCAGGCGGGCAGGCGGACGGTGAGATCGTTACCGGCGAGGTTGGATTCGGTCCAGTGGAGGAGCCGATCGAACTGTGGCCGGTCGTTGGCGACGAGGGCGAAGAACATGGCGTACGCCTGAGCTTCGCTGGTAGTGCGATCACCGGCGGAGCGATCGAGGACGCGACCGTCGCCGGCGATCATGTGCTGCGAGTAGGCCTGCCAGAGGGGCCAGGGCTGCTCCGCGCGGCAGCCAGCCTGGACGCCGAGGCTTAGGACGATGCCGAGGGCAAGGCAGAGGCGGCCCGTGAAGCCGGCCTTGCGACGCAGTGTGGAGCGACGCGGCCTAGCGGTGAGTGAGTTCATGCTCGCCTATTCGTCGCCCTGAAGACGGGCGCGGGCGCGACGACGAAGCATGGCGCGGATAAAGGTTGCGAGCAGGAAGCAGAGGAAGAAGCAGGAGAGGACGATGAGCCAGGGGTATTCGGAGAAGAGCAGGTGGAAGTGAACCCAGAGGGAGAGTGAGCCAACGTGGTAGACGTCGTTGCCGATACGGTAGGAGACGAAGCGGGAGCCGTGAAGGACGCTGACGGATTGGGCGATGTCGGAGGACTGCGAGTTTTTGAGGAAGACGGAGAGGAAGTTGGCGATGGCGGCGTGATCGCGCACGGCCATGACGACGACGGAGTGCGAGGAGCCGGAGGGCCACTCGATGCCTTCGAGGAGGGCGTCGGGTAGACCGCCCGCAGTTTCGAGCTGGCCGGACTGAATGTGATCGGAGCTGCGGACCTTCCACCAGGCGTGCTGCACCTGCGCGAAGAAGCCTTGCGTGTCCTGGATGTGGAGGCCGCTGCCATCGATGACGACGGGCAAGGACTGGTTGAGGCGGCTGAGCGCGGGCTGATCCTCGACGGTACCCATGACGAGGTAATCTTTCTGGCCGTCGGACTTCATGCCGTCGTTGTTGGTGACGGAGACGTTGAGGACGGGATATCCGGTCTGTGCGCCGAAGTGCCCCATCATGGTGAGGTACATCTCGATCTCATCGGCGGCGGGGGTGTCGGGGAGGACGACGGCGGTATCGGAGAGATCGGCTTTGCGCGTGAAGGGATAGCCGGCATTCGCGAAGATCTCGAGATTGGGAAGGACGGCCCAGTGGGGGATGTCCTTGATGTCGATGAAGGAGTCTTTGAGGATGGCGCCTTTGAGGTTGTAGGGCGCGGTGTCCTGACAGCGGCCCTTTTTCGGGAGCAGAAAGATGAACTGCATCATCAGCGAGTTCGAGAAGGGGCGCATGTTGACGACGGGGACAGGAACGACGGTCTCCAATTGTGCGGAGGCGCGGTCGGTGTGCGGCATGGGGGTGGAGCTGACGTAGGCATCGTTGACGTAGACCTGGAGCGAACTTTCGTTCGAGATCGGGATGCCGTTGTAGCGGTAGTTCATGTGGAAGCTGAGGTTCTGCTGGTTGCCGTAGTAGAGGTCGGGCGGGAGGCGCATGTAGGCGCGAATGGGGACGGCACCGTCGCCCTGCAGGTCTCCGGTCTGGGCGATATCGCCGAGGTGGGTGATCTGGTCGGTCGAGAGCCAGCGGGGGGCGTCATCGGGCTGCCGGGCGGCAGGCGCTTTGAGGCCGGCGATGCGCATCTGGTCGCCCTGCAGGATGTCACGTTGCAGGGTGAGGGCCATGGCGGCGGTGACGAGGTCGTCGGGATTATCGCCGGAGAGGATGAGGAGTTTGGAGTAGGGGTCGGAGGGGTTGGGCCGCATGGCTATCGTGGGGCCGGAGCTTCCGCTGATGTTGAAGCTGGTGGGGAGTTCGGCGGAGTTTTCGCTGATGATGATGGCGTTGCCGGCGGGGATGGAGCCGAAGGAGACGGGGAAGCGGACGGGACGGAAGTCGGTGAGGATGCCGAACCAGGAGGCGATGATGCCGGCGGCCTGCATGGCCTTGGGGGTGGGCTGGGAGAGGAAGACGATGGGGACGACGGGATGGAGGTTGACGGAGGCGTCGTAGAACGGAAGCGGGAGGAGCTTGAGGTCGTTCTGGAGGGGGAGGAGGGCGCCGGCGAGCTCGATGGTGGAGGTGGTGTCGACGTGGCTCCAGAGGGCGGAGGAGGAGGGGTCCTCGCATTGGGTGGTGTAGTGGCCGATGAACTCGAAGTTGAGTTTGTTCTGATGGATGAGCATCTCGGCGGGCATGGTGAGGGTTGCTTCGAGGATGGCGCTGTTTTCGGAGCGGGTGATGGTGACGTTTCCGCCGGCGTTTGCGGCGGTCTGATCGGCCTGTTGCGCGGCCTGGACGGCTCCGGGAGCCGGCTGCTGGGTGACAGCGAGGGTGGCGAAGAGGGTTCCGTTGAGCGAGACCTTGAGGTGGCTGAGCGATGGAATGAGGCCGGGGGAGAAGTGGTAGCGGATGTGCATGGTCGCGGACTTGACGACCTGGGTCTGCGGAACGGAGAAGAAGACGGAGTGGTAGGCGTCGACGCCGAGGAGGACGATGGTGTCAGGGACGCCGACATCGGCGAGCGAGAAGATGTTATCGAAACTTCCGGATGCGACCTCACGGGCCTGGACGCCTCCGTCGCGTGCCGGACTGGAGGCGCCGGAGCCGGTCTGCGCGGCCTGGAGCTGCGTCTGTCCGGAGGGAGCTTCTCGCTGGCCGGCTGCCATGGCGGACAGGTTGGCGGAGGCGAACAGGGCCAGCAACAGCAGGGGAACGATGCTGGTGGCAAGGCGGCCTTTGGGAGGAGCGGAGCGGGCGGGCTTGAAGAAGCTGCGGAAGGTTTTTGAGAGGCCCAAGATCGAGAGCTGGAAGATGCGGCGGAGGCTGACGAGCGGCCGGTCGACCTCGCGGGACTCACCCCAGCCAAGCCAGGTATCGGCCCGCGAGTAGAGGACCATGGTGAGGGCCTCTTCCTGCTGGAGGGTGAGCGGGTCGAACTGGGCGCGGAGGGTGTTGCCGTCGGCCTGAATGATGGTTGCGGGCAGCTCGGCGTCACCGTCGAGGACCGGGAAGACAAGCCGAACGGATTCGGCGGGGGGCAGGTGGAACTCGCGCTCCATGCGCACCATGACACCGCCTGGGGACATATTGGCGGTGGTTCCGTGGATGACGACTCCGCTTCGGGTGATGATTTTCGCGGGTACGGCCATTTCGATACGCACGGTCTGGCGGCGCTGCTGGCTCTCCCATGCGACGGCTGTGGCAACGCCGAGAATGACCATGTTGAAGCAGATCCAGATCATGTTCATGACAATGGTGCCGAGGTGGTTGGCGTCGTAGAGGAGGGCGAGCGGCCAGATAGGGATTTGGAAGTAGCGTGGGATCGCCATCAGGAGGCCGAAGATGTTGAGCCCGAGCATGAGCATGAAGGGCTGGGCGATGCGGGTATCGAAGAAGGTCTTGTTGACGACGCCTCCCTTGGCGGTGACGTTGAAGGAGCCGAACTTGGGATTGACGAGAGCGAGCATGGTGGGGAGGAAGATGTAGGGCGCGAGCACGGTTTCATAGATCTCGTTCCAGAACGAGTGCCGGTGCTGCCCCTGGATGCGGGAGTTGGTCATATTGGAGAGGATGAGGTGAGGGAAGGCGTAGGCGAGGATGGCGGCCCAGTAGCCGGGGACGTTGGTGTGTCCGAGGACCAGATAGATGAGCGGGGCGGTGAGGAAGATGAGGCGAGGGAGAGCGTAGAGGAAGTGCGACATTGCGTTGAAGTAGCAGAGTCGCTGCGCGGGCTTGAGGCCCTTCGCGAAGAGGGGGTTGTCGGTGCGCATGATCTGGATCATGCCGCGAGCCCAGCGGATGCGCTGCTTGACGTGACCGGAGAGTCGCTCGGTGGCGAGGCCGGCGGCCTGCGGGATGTTGATGTAGGCGGTGTTCCAGCCGTTCATCTGCATGCGGAGCGAGGTGTGGGCGTCCTCGGTGACGGTCTCGACGGCAATGCCACCGATCTCATCGAGCGCGGAACGGCGAAGGACGGCGCAGGAGCCACAGAAGAAGGTGGCGTTCCAGAAGTCGTTGCCATCCTGAACGATGCCGTAGAAGAGCTCGCCCTCGTTGGGGATGGTGCGGAACTGGTGCAGGTTTCGTTCAAAGGGATCGGGCGAGTAGAAGTGATGGGGCGTCTGGAGCATGCCGAGCTTTGAATCGCGCAGAAACCAGCCGAGGGTGACCTGCATGAAGCTGCGGGTGGGGACGTGATCGCAATCGAAGATAGCGACGAAGGGCGAGTCCAGCCGGTGGAGGGCGCGGTTGATGTTGCCGGCCTTGGCATGCTGGTTGTCATCGCGGGTCATGTAGCCGATGCCGGCTTCTTCCGCGAAGGCGCGGAACTCGGGACGCTTGCCGTCGTCGAGGATGTAGACGTTGAGCTTGTCGGCCGGCCAGTCGATGTTCATGGCGGCGAGCGCGGTGTAACGGACGACGGAGAGCGGCTCGTTGTAGGTCGGAATGAGGAGATCGACGGAGGGCCAGGAGTCGGGATCGTCCGGGAGTGGAACAGGCGTACGCCGGAGGGGCCAGAGCGTCTGGAGATATCCGAGGAAGAGGATGATGAAGGCGTAGCCTTCGGCCAGGACGAGAAGAGAGATGAAAAAGGCGTCGAGCGGAGACCAGGCGATGCCCGGGTCGAGGAAGAACCTGACCGTGGTCGAGATGCGCCAGTAGCCGTAGCGGAAGGTGGAGAACATGGAGACGAACATCAGCGTGAGCGTGACGAGGTAGGAGCTGGAGCTGCGGTCCATCCAGATGGCGATAAAGGTGGTGAGGAGGCCGAGGATGATCTGCTGCGGCCAGGTGAGCTCGAGGATGCCGGTGAAGCCGAGGAAGAGGACGCCCCCGACGATGAGAAGGATACGGAGAGCGCGGAGACCGAGGCCTTCCCCGGATTCGAACTCACTCCAAGCGGAAGATCGGTTCATCGTTCGCTCCAGCGGACATTGCGGAATCCTGCGGTAGCGGGTGCGGCGACCGTTCTGAGCCAGCTTGCGGCGTTGAGGTAGTCCTCGGCAACGGGAGCATCGGGAGCGTAGTCGACGATGGTCATGCCTTCGGCGAGGGCCTCGCCCACCGCCGGAGCACGCCGGATGACGAAGGGCAGGAGGCGGTCGCCGAGCTGACGGCGGAGCACCTCCCGGATGTCGAGGTGCAGAGGAAGCGAGGCATCGAACTGGTTGAGCAGGTAGAAGAGCTTGAGCGGACGGCCTTCGGGACCGACGACACCGTTGAAGAACTTTTCCACGGCTCCCAGGCTGATGACGGAGTTCATGTCGGGTGCGACGGGAACGAGGATCGTGGGACTGAGGCGGGCCATGCGACGGACGATCCAGCCGGAGCTGACGTTGAGATCGAGGAGGACGCGGTGGGTGCCGCGGCTGCTGCCGGTGATCTCGTCGACGAGGGCATCCTGCGCGGCCTCATCGGAGGACTTCTCCTCGACGTCGTAGCTGACGAGGTAGATGGGGGCGTCGGTGCTGCCGCTGGGCGGGGAGAAGGTCCGGACGGTGCCCTGCCGGAGTTCGCTGGCGCCGAAGTAGAAAGGGAGCAGGCCGTGCGAGGTGGTGTCGGTGAGGAGAACCTTTTCGCCGAGCGAGGAGAGGGAACGGCCCAAGGTTGCGACGAGTGAAGTTTTGCCCACGCCGCCGGCCAGGGAGAAGACGGCGAGGATGGGGGTGCGGGTCTCCTTTTGACGAACGGGTGCGGGCTCGGGCTGCTCCTGGCCGGGCTGCTCGAAGACACCTTTGAGGGCGTACCAGCGTGCGGCGACGCGCTCCCGCGAGTGCTGGAGAGTGTCAGCGACGGAGGACTGTGCGGGAACTGGAGCGGATTTCTGCTCGGTCTGGGGAACGGAGGCGTAGAGCCATGCGGGACCGGATGACTCGGGCGTGGCGGCAGGGCTCGGCGCGGGTTCGCCGGTGGGAGAGCGGCGATCTGCCGGGCTTGCCACAAGCTGTGCCGCGCGATGGGCGGCGTCTTCCTTGCGACGGGATGGGTTGGCGTCCGAGGGATGCTCCTGCTTGTACCCCGGGGCATCCTGACGGCGGCGACGGGGGGTGGGATCCTGAAGATTCTCGTCAGGCGATGGCTGCGAGAAGGGTGAGACCGATCGAGAGCGGGTGCCGCCGGCCTCCGAAGGAGCGTGAGCTGAGGTAAGTGGTGCAGGAACACGACGGGGGGCCAATCCTGGAGCCGACTGATACTGGACGGGGTTGGACGCCACGCCATCGGCCCAGGCGGAAGCCCGTTGCTGCCCGGAGCGCGCCGACGCATGGGGGGTCGAAGGCTGGACCGGAGGCCGGTCCCCAACGGGGATGAGCTGACGGGCAGGTCCGCCACCGACGACGGGACGCGGCGTCTCGAACTCAGGACCTCTGTAGATCTGGCGGACACCGGAGGCGTCGTCGGGGCGATAGCCTTGCGGACGCCTTGCCGGCTCGGTGATCGGAAGGGGAGTGGTCGCGGGAGCGGGCTGGTGGGCTGGGGCGTACTCGATCTCGTCGGCCTCCTCGGTCCTTGCCGTTGGTGGAGCGAGGTGTTCGGGCTCGCGAGAGGGTGAAGATGGAGCTGCATGGTAGCGATCCGAAGGCGGATCGGAGCTTGCTTCCGCTGGCGGGATCGGCTGGGCTGCCGCTGCCGGTCGAAGCTGCGCCTGAGGCTGAGGCGTGTAAGGGTCTGAGATCGTTCCCGGCAGGGCGGCTTGGAGGTCCTGCTGGCCAGTCTGCCGACGACGCACATCGGAGTCAGCGTATTGTGCCGCCTGTCTGCGAGCTGAGGCGTTTGCCTCTGCGATTTCGCGCTCTTCGCGCCGGGCGACGGCGTCAGCGACTGCAGCGGCCTCGGCACGGCGGGCGGCTTCGATGCGCTCCGCAGCGGCGACGCGAGCCGATTTCTCGGCTTCATGCAGGGCCTGCTGACGGGAGTACTCCGTATCTTTAGCCTGGTTGAGTGTGGCGGCTTCTCCCGCCTGGAGAGCGGCTTTATCGGCGACGGATGCCGCGGTCTCGGCGTGTGCCTGAGCCCGGAGCTCCTGTTCGCGGGCCTGTTCGGCTGCGCGGTGGCGAAGCTGTGCGCGATATTCACGCCGGGACGCGGAGAAGTCGCGGTATTTGGCTCCGTGGAGGTTGGCCCAGGAGTACAGGACGGCTACATCTTCCGGCGTTTCCACGCTGGGCATTTCGTCGGTTCGCTCTTTGCTACGCATGTCCATAATGGCCGGTCCTGTTGGTTACTGGTAACAACGTGGAGAAGATGGTTGCAGGTGGATGTTCTGGAAACTGACGTGCTGCAGATGCACGGGTACCGATGCAAGAGGCTGAGGCTACTGTGAGGATTAGAGCAAGTCAATGAAGGATCGCTGCTACTTAAGTGTCATATCTACAGCTGTTTCCGAGCCAGCCCCGGTGTACCGATGCACCCTGAATGGTGCATATGGAGGGGATAAAAGAGAGTTCAGTGGAGCGAAGTGACAGAGCTAGCGAGAGGCGATGAGGCTGCGGGTGCGGTAACGATCGTAACCAGCACTGCTTATTTTGACGGTGGAAAGTACGCGGTTAGAAGGGGTCGACGCCGAGGATTCTGGGGCTGCGGCTGTGCTACTTTGGAAGAGGTCGAGAGCCTGTAGCTCAGTTGGTAGAGCATCGCCCTTTTAAGGCGTTGGTCCTGGGTTCGAGTCCCAGCGGGCTCACCATTTCTTCAATACACCCCAATGCCTTAGAAGCTTTTCTACTCAGGAGCTCTGGGCGACCTTACGTGGTAGCGACCCTTTCCTTTGAGCATGCGCGGGTCATGGCGCCGTTTGCGCAAATTCGCGCGAAGCAGATGCAGTCAATCAGGCTGTGGCTTTCTCGGGTGCTGGCATGGTGGCGCAGAACTCCTGAAGGAAACGCTGCGCGTACTGGGCGGTAAGGGCCTCGATACGCTCGGCCGAGGGGGATTGCACGAGGACGCCGGCGTGGTGATGCTTATGAAGGCGCTGGACGACCTCCGGATCGGTGTAGGCGGAGGTGTCGGGTTGCTGCTGGCGGGCGAGGCAGATGATGCTGCCGGCGTGGCCCTGGCTGATCTCTGGCAGCGAATAGGGACGGTCGAAGAGGGCGGCACACTCCAGCCGGGCCCATTCGACCCAGGGGTTCATGCCGGTGGCGAATTCGACTACGTCGGCGATGTACGCGCCGCCGACGCGCGCGGCGGTTTCGAGGAAGTAGAACTGGTTGTCGGCATGGGAGCGGATGAACTCGGTGTGGGTGACACCGGAGGTCAGATCGAGCGCGCTGAGGACCTCCTGGTGCATGCCGCTGAGTGCGATGGCGTCCGGCGAGCTGCGGTCGAGAGTGCGGGTGGTGAAGACGCCGCCCTCGTGCATGGTCTGCATGGGGGGCTGGCCGTACCCGAACGGTATGGAGACGAGGACTTGGCGGCGGGAGGTGATGCCTTCGACATGAAAGATTTTGCCGGGGACAAATCGCTCGAGGAGGTAATGGCTCTGGAGATCGCCGAGGGAGTCGAGCAGCGGCCAGAGCTCCGCGGCTTGGGTGAGCTTGTGAATACCGATCGCCGAGGCGTTGGTGCGCGGCTTGAGCAGCCAAGGGCCGGGCACGTTGGAAAGGAAGCCGCGAACATCGTCGTAGTGAAAGACAGGGGTGAACTCCGGCACACGTACACCGGCCTCTCGCGCACGCACGCGCATGGCGAGCTTGTCGCGGAAGAAGCGGGTGGCGCTCTCGCCCATGCCGGGGAGACGGAGGTGCTCGCGGAGGAGGGCGGCGGTCTCGAGATCGAACTCGTCGAGAGCGACGATGCGGTCGATGGCCTGGGTACGGGCCAGGTAGGTCACGGTGTTGAGGACCTGCTCGGGGGAGAGGGACTCGGGCATGGTGACGAGGCGGGAGATCGCGTGGCGCGGCCAGTCAGCGGATTCGAGCGCGTCGATGGTGAGCAGGATGACGTTCGCGCCGAGGCGAGCAGCCTCGCGAAGGAAGGGCTGGCCTTTTTCGTAGGTGCTGATGCAGAGGATGGTGGGCTTCGGAGTTTCGGACATACTTCCTCCTGAGGCTTTGACTGTAATCGCTGCGCCGACTCCGGGGTGTCGGAGTAGCACAGGTCCTTCGACTTCGCTGCGCTGGGTTCAGGATGACACGTTTGGGGGTGGGGACTACGGGTTGCGGAAGGTGAGGCGGACGCCTTCTTCGAGGCTGGTGAACGGATCGGTATAGCCGGCCTGGCGGAGGCCGGAGATGTCGGCTTCGGTGAAGTGCTGATAGCGGTTCTTGAGGTCGCCGGGGAATGGAATGAACTCGATGCTGCCTGGGCGATGGACTTCCATGAGGGCTGCCGCGACGGCTTTGAAGGTGCGGGCCTGGCCGGCGCCGGCGTTAACGATGGCCTGGACTGGTGATCGCGGGCTGTCGGGGAGCAGGCCGGCGAAGAACATGTTGATGCGGGCGAGGTCGTTGACGAAGACGAAGTCGCGGCGCTGCTCCCCGTCGGCGTATCCACCGGAGCCCTCGAACATGCGGATGGTTCCGGTGTCGAGAAGCTGCCTGGTGAAGTGCTGGAGAACGGAGGCCATGCGCCCCTTATGCTGCTCACGCGGACCGTAGACATTGAAGTAGCGGAGGCCGACGACGGTCGATTTTGCCCGATCTCCGCCAGGGGGGATGAGGCGGCGAACGTAGTTGTCGAAGACGAGCTTGGAGAAGCCGTAGACGTTGAGGGGCCGCTCGTTGGGGGGATCGACGGCGAAGCTGGTGCTGGCGCCATAAACGGCGGCGGTGGACGCGTAGACGAACGGCACCTCCTGCGCGAGGGCGAAGTGCAGGAGCTCTTTCGAGTAGGTGAAGTTGTTGTCCATCATGTACTGGCCGTCATCCTCGAGAGTGTTGGAGCAGGCGCCCTGATGGAGGATGGCGCGGACCTTGACCGAATCGAAGTGACCGGCGCCGAGCGCCTTGCGGAATTCGCCCTTGTCCATGAAGTCGATGTAATCGGCGCCCGCCAGATTGAGGAACTTGGGCGCGGTGAGGTTGGGCGCGGGCTTCAGATTGTCGACGACGAGAATGTGGCGCTCGCCGATGCGATTGAGTTCGTGGACGAGGTTGCTGCCGATAAAGCCCGCGCCACCGGTGACGATGATCAAAGCTGGACCTCCTCTGCCGCGGGCTCATCCGCAGGCGCGTGCGCGGTGAGCTTCTTGAGGATGTGGGTAGTGGAGAAGCCCTGGACGGTGGGAACGATCTCGACGCGACCACCGGCGGCGAGGACCTCCTGATGACCGACCACGGTGTCGATGCTGTAGTCGCCGCCTTTGACGAGGACGTCGGGGGAGAGGGCGCGGATGAGTTCGAGGGGGGTGTCTTCCCCGAAGAGAACGACGGCATCGACGGCGGCCAGGGCGGCCATGACGCGGGCGCGTTCGCGCTCGCCGACAATAGGACGGGCTGGGCCCTTGAGGCGGCCGACGGAGGCATCGCTGTTGAGGCCGAGAATGAGTTTGGAGCCGAAGCGGCGGCAGTCTTCGAGCAGGGTGATGTGGCCGACGTGAAGGAGGTCGAAGCAGCCGTTGGTGAAGACGATGGTCTCGCCCGAGGCGCGCCACTCGGCGACTCGCTTAGCGACGCGATCGAGATCGAGGATCTTCTCGCCCGCGGTGACTCCGGAGCTGGGGGTGAGCTCGGCGACGAGCTCGTGAGCGGCGATGGGGACGGTGCCGGTCTTGCCGACGACGATGCCAGCGGCGAGGTTTGCGAGGTCGACGGCGGTGCTGACCGGAAGCCCACCTGCGATGCCGGCGGCCAGCGTGGCAATGACGGTGTCGCCCGCGCCGGAGACATCGAAGACCTCGCGGGCGCGGGCTGGGGAGCGCTCGATAGCCCCGGGTCGCAGGATGGCGATTCCCTTCTCGCTCATGGTGACGGTGAGGAACTGGAGGTCGAAGTCGGTGGCGAGGGCCTGGCCGGCGGCGAGTAGATCCGCTGTTTGCTGCACGGGGATCCGAGTGGCAAGTGCGAGCTCGTTGAGGTTGGGGCAGACGGTGGTAGCGCCGGAGTATTTGCTGAAGTCGGGGGTCTTGGGATCGGCGAAGACCGGGATGTTGTGGGAGCGGGCGAGATGGATGACGGAGCGGCAGAGCTCGGGGGTGAGCACGCCCTTGGCATAGTCGGAGAGGATGACGGCGTTGACCTTGGGGACGAGACCGGAGACGCGCTCGTGGAGGCGGTGGTCGTCCTCCGCGGAGGGCCGGTCGCGGCTTTCGATATCAAGGCGGAGGAGCTGCTGGTTACGACCCACGATGCGGGTTTTGGAGATGGTCGGCATGGAGGTGGAGACGACGCCGAGGGTGTCGACCGCGGAGCGCTCGAGGATGGAGGCGAGCGCGGCCTGCTCGGCGTCGGCGCCCCAGAAGCCGGCGAGAAAAGCCTGACAGCCGAGGCCGGCGAGGTTCATGGCGACGTTGGCGGCACCGCCCGCACGCTCGTAGCGCTGCGCGTGGCGAAGGATCGGGACGGGCGCCTCGGGCGAGATGCGGTCGACCTCGCCGCTTATGTAGCGGTCAAGCATGAGGTCGCCGATGACAAGAAGACGGAGGTCGCGAAAGCCGCCTTCAAGCAGGTTGAGGATGGCGTGGAGATCCGGAAGCATAGGCGGTGTCGAGACTCCTCGCCCTATCATCGCATCCCCCGGAATGCGATGGGCTGAGAGGGCGAGGGTCAGGGCAGGATGGCCCGGACCTCGGCCAGCACCTCATCGACGGTGATGGAGGTGAGGCATTTTTTCTGCTGGACGATGCAGGTCTCGAGTCCACATCCGGCGCAGTCGACGTGGTGGTAGAGAACGCGGTGCTGAGGGCCGTAGGGGAACCAGACGCGGGGGAGGTTGCGGGCGGCGAAGATGGCGACGCAGGGGGTTTGGACGGCAGCAGCGAGATGCATGGGACCGCTGTCGTGGCCCAGGAAGATCCGTGCACGGGCGAAGACGGCGGCGCTCTCGCGGGGGGTGAGTTTGCCGCAGAGATTGATGACGGGGGCGCCTGACAGGGAGGTCCAGTGGGCGGAGGCGAAGTCGCTGGCATCGCTCTCTTCGGGAGCTCCGCAGAGAGCGAGGGCGTGGCCGGGGCGGAGGGCGGCCAGACGGGTGAGGAGGGTGCGCCAGTTCTCGCGGCCCCAGTCCTTGGCCTGGACCTTGGTGCCGACACTGACGGAGATGAGGGGGAGACCGGCGGCGGAGGAGAGGGCCTCCTTCGCCCGGAGGTGCTCGGAGGGCGTGAGATGGAGACTCCAGCTGGATGGATTGTCGAGGCCAGCCGGGCCGAGTTCGGCGATGTTGCGGGCGAGGCGGCTGGCTTCCGGTTCAAAGGTCCGACCGGGACCGATGAGGCGGTTGCGCTGCATATCTTCAGTGAGGGGAACGCCGATCTGCCGGGAGATGCCGCACAGACGGAAGAAGAGCGCGTCGCGTTTCGCGGAGGCGAGACCACGGGAGGCGCCGAGGTAGACGAGGACCTCCGGGCGCCAGCGGATGAGCTGCATCCACAGCGAGAGCAGCTCGCGTGTGCTGCGAGTCCCTACGGCATAGCGAAAGAAACCCTGGACCAGGCCCGTGTGCTCGAGGATGGCGGCAGCGGGAGGAGCCTTGACGTTGACGGGAAAGTTCGTGAGCAGGCGGCGCTCCGCGTGAGGAAAGGCGCGAGCGACGAGGTGGAGGGCGGGGAGGGCGACCAAGGTGTCGCCAAGACTGCCGAGGCGATAGAGAAGGACCCGCTGAATGACTTTAGGCATGTCTTGCTCTAGTCTGCTTGGTCGCTGCCGTGATCGCAACTGATCGACCGAGAAGTTGCAACGGGTCACCCGTGCTCTGATGTAGCTGGTACAGTCTGTTGCGGATGGCGCGATGATCGAGGCGGAAGAGATTGGCAGGCGGCAGGACGAGTGGACGGATCGCTGGCATGGCGCCTTGGGTCAAGATGCCTTGGGGTTAGATGCTGGAGAGGAGCTTTCCGCGCTGGTGCTGGGGAACCACCGGGCCAACTACGACCTATGGCACGAAGAGGATCAGGCTCGCGCACCGGAGGTTTCGGACGGCGGGATAGCACGGATCAAAAGATCGATCGACCGTTTGAACCAGAGGCGCAACGATGTGGTTGAGGCGATGGACGAGTTGCTTCTGCGCGAAGCACCGGGACAGCCGGATGCTGCTCCGCTGCACTCGGAGACACCGGGCATGATGATCGACCGGATGTCGATCCTGGCTTTGAAGATCTTTCACACGCGGGAGCAGGTGGAGCGGAGAGACGCGACGGAGGCGCACCGGTTGAGGAATGCCGACCGGCTGGCAGCTCTGGAGGAGCAGAGGCGGGATCTGATTGCTTGTCTCAACAGCCTGTGGAGGGAGGTGTTGCGAGGCAATCGGCGGTTCAAGGTGTACCGGCAGATGAAGATGTACAACGACCCGGAGCTGAACCCTGCGATCTATGGAAGCCGCCGGTGACTGAAGAGGGATTGACCTTGGGGCCGACTCTGCGTATAAAACCGAGACGAGAGCTGGTACGGGTAAGCAGGCTGCAGGAACCGGGGCTGGCCGAGCACGACCGGCGAGGATCCCATGGCGCAGATCAAGAACGCAACGACATCTCCGACGACAAAGAAGGCTCCGCGTACTCTGGCGGGAACAGTTCCGTTAGCAGTTGACCAGGAGCGCCTGCAGACGCTGGCGATGTATGAGGTGGCCGTTCGCCTGATGCAGGAAGGCAAGTACGACAAGGCGCACGCCGCTTTCGACAAGATGCTGGCATCCAGCCCGTCGGACCTGGCTGACAGAATTCGCATGTATATCAATGCGTGCCTGCTGCAGGTCTCGAAGGGTAAGGCGACGTTTACAAGTCATGAGGAGCACTACGACTATGCCATCTCGCTGCTGAACGATGGGCATTACGAGGACGCCAGGGAACAGTTCAAGACGATTCTGAAGGAGAACGACAGGGCGGATTACGCGTTTTATGGGCTAGCGGTTCTGGCAAGCATGACGGGCGACGCACACACCTGCCTCGAGCACCTGACGGAGTCGATCCGGCAGAACCCGCGCAACCGCATCCAGGCGCGAGCCGACTCCGACTTCCAGGACATGGCAGATGATCCGCGGTTTACAGAGCTGCTCTACCCTGAGGTTTAGCCGGCGCAAGGCGGTGCCCTGCTGAGAGGCGGGCGAAAGGGGTGAAGACGGTTCCATGAGCTTCGCGAAATCCATCGGACACGGGGAACGATCGCTGCGTATTGTCGCCATAGGCGGCGGAACGGGGCTGTCGACCTTGCTGCGCGGCTTGAAGCGGTATGTAGCCACACCTGCCTCCCAGGATGCGACCGAGTCTCCGGCTTCGGAGATCCCTTCGCTGATCCGCGACCTGACGGCGGTCGTGACCGTGACGGACGATGGGGGATCTTCGGGGCGGCTCCGGGAGGACTTCAAGATGCTGCCCCCGGGTGATGTGCGCAACTGCATGGTGGCGCTCTCCGAGGACGAGCATCTTCTGTCGAAGCTGTTCCGGTATCGATTCGACCAGGGCGAGTTGGAGGGACATAGCTTCGGAAACATCTTTTTGGCCGCGCTCTCGCACATCACGGGCGATTTTGCGCAGGCGGTGCAGATGTCTTCCCAGATTCTGGCGACCCGCGGGCGCATCTTTCCGGCGACCAACACCAACGTCACACTGGCCGCATTGATGGATGACGGCAGCCTGGTACGGGGTGAGACGAACATCACGGCGAGCAAACAACGGATCGCGGAGCTGATGCTCGAGCCGCGGACCGCAGAGCCTTTGCCGGAGACGCTGGAGGCGATTGCGAGCGCCGACCTGATCACGATCGGACCGGGGTCGCTGTATACGTCTTTGATCACGAATCTGCTGGTCCGCGGCATTCCCGAGGCGCTGAAGGCCTCGAGAGCGACAAAGGTTTACGTTTGCAACCTGATGACCCAGGCCAATGAATCTCTCGGGCTCACGGCATCGCAACACATTGAAAAGCTTAGCGAACACGCGGATACGGAACGGCTGTTCGATTTCGCGCTGATCAACACGGCGCCGATCTCGGCCAGACGGGTGGAGCAGTATGAGCGGGAGGGACAGCGGCCGATCCTGGCGGATCTGGATAGAGTTCGGGAGCTGGGAGTGACACCGGTGACCGGCAACTATGTCCACGAGGGGGATGTGCTGCGGCATGATTACGACCAGGTGACGGAGAAGCTGCTCACGGTGGGGTTCCGGGAGCGCAGAAGTACACCGCGAGCCGAGATGCCCGTGGCCTAGGCGGTGAGGGCGCGCACGGAGACCAGGGCAGGCGGAGGCGGCTGTGCGGAATCGACCGTGCGTTTCAGCTGACCGCAGGCGGCGTAGATATCCCGACCCCGGGGCCGCCGGATGTAGGCGGGCATGCCGGCGGCGATGAGCGTCTTCTGGAAGAGGCTGACGGCTTCGGGCGCGGGCTGCGCGTAAGGGATGCCGGGGCCGGGATTCCAGGCGATGAGGTTGACCTTGGCCCGCATGCCCTCGAGCAGGGCGAGGACCTCGCGCGCATGGGCGGGCTGATCGTTGAGGCCGCCGAGGAGGACGTACTCGAAGGTGACCCACTCGCGTGTGCGCAGCGGGATGGTGCGGACGGCGTCGAGGAGCTGGGCGATGTTCCATTTGCGGGTGATCGGCATGATGCTCTCACGCACGACGTCGTTGGAGGCATTGAGGCTGAGGGCCAGCTTGGGGCGGACGGGCTCCTGTGCGAAGGCGCGGATGGCAGGCTCTATGCCAGAGGTGGAGACGGTCATGCGGGACTCGGGGATGCCGATGCCATCGACGAGAAGGCGGACGGCTTGCATGAAAGGGGTGTAGTTGAGGAAGGGCTCGCCCATGCCCATGAAGACGAGGTTGATCCGGGCTGGACTGTGGTTTCCGCCGGCGCTTCCGACCTTGACGTTGTGCCGGTTCAGGACTGCGGCGACCTGGCCGGCGATCTCTCCGGCGGTGAGGTTGCGGCGAATCCCCAGCCTAGCGGTGAGGCAGAACTGACAGTTGACCGCACAGCCGACCTGGCTCGAGACACAGATGGTGGCGCGGCGATAGGTGGGTGGAGTGGAGTCTTCCTCTTCCGCGGCGGCCTGGCTTCCGTCGCCACGTTCGCCGCCGTCGCCATCGGGCATCCAAACGGTCTCGACGGTCTCTCCGTCGGCCATCTCCATGAGGTAGCGCTCGGTCCCATCGATGGAGGTAGCGGCCTGGGTGATCCGCGGCATGCCGATGGTATGGCCGGTCGAAGCCATGGCCTCGCGGAGGCTAGCCGGAAGCACGGAGATCTCGTCGATGGCGGAGACACGACGCCGGTAGAGAAATTCGAAGAGCTGGCGGGCGCGGAAGGGCTTCTGCGCCATGCTTGCCATCAGGGTAGTCAGATCTGGGAGGCTCAGGCCAAAGAGGGGCAGGCTGGGGCTGGGATCGGCGGCGATGAGGTGATTTGGCATGTAAATTTGAGCCCGGTCGGGAGTCAGTGCCTGCAATGGCCAATCATCCGATGATATCGCTTCTTCGGCAGACAGGTGCGTTCTTGAGGAGCTAGATGCGGCCATGGGAGCAGACGCGCAAGGAGCCGAAGGGGGGCGCCGGGCGGGCGGAAAGCCCGTTATGAAACAATAAGGGTAAGGAGATGCATGTCCGCCACCCTCATCCAGGAACTTCCGCTTCGCCGCAACGGCGCTAGAAACATCCGCAAAACAACCCTTTCGAACGGTCTTCTGGTGCTGACGGAGAGCATGCCGCAGGTCCGCAGCGTTTCGATGGGCGTATGGATCAACTGCGGCTCGCGGGACGAGGCCGCGGAGGTCAACGGCATCTCGCATTTTGTGGAGCACATGGTGTTCAAGGGAACGACGTCCCGGTCGGCGCAGCAGATCGCGCGGGAGGTCGACACAATTGGCGGGAATCTAGACGCGTTCACCGGCAAAGAAACTATCGGGTTCAATATCAAGGTCTTGGACGAAAATGTTGAACCGGCACTTGAATTGCTTGCCGACCTGGTCCTCCATCCCACTTTTGCTCCGGAAGATATTGTTCGGGAGCAGGGCGTGATCCGCGAGGAGATCAAGATGGACGAAGATAATCCTGACTACCTAGTACACGAGATCTTCACCCAGAGGTTCTGGAAGGACGACGCCCTGGGTCGGCCGATCCTGGGGACGGTCAAGACGGTTTCGAGCTTCGACCAGCGGATTGTGTTCGACTATTACGCCGACCGTTTCACACCGCGGTACATGGTCTTCTCCGCTGCCGGAAACATCGACCACGACGAGTTTGTGGCACACGTGGAACAGCACTTCGGCGGTCTAAGCACAGGCCGGCAGCCGGATGGGGAGTTGCGCCGAGCGCCGATCGCGACGCCGCATATCACGCTGCGAAAGAAGAAGTCGCTGGAGCAGGTGCAGATCTGCCTGGGGGTCAAAGCGCCGCGAGTGAGCGATGAGCGCAGGTACGGGGTTTACCTGCTGAACACGATCCTTGGCGGCGGGATGAGCTCACGACTATTTCAGACGATTCGGGAGGATCGGGGCCTGGCGTACTCGATCTACTCGGAGATGAACCCGTTCCGGGACAGTGGATCGATCTGCGTGTATGCCGGAGCGTCGGTGGCGAACACGGAACAGGTGGTTCAGCTTACCCTGGAAGAGCTAGGGCGTCTGAAGAGGGAGACTGTTTCCGAGCCGGAGTTAAAGCGAGCCAAGGATCAGCTTAAGAGCAACATCGTGATCGGTCTGGAGAGCTCGGGAAGCCGGATGTCGAACCTGGCGCGGCAACAGATGTACTTTGGGAGGTTTTTCGGCGTGGACGAGATTACGGCGGACATCGACCGGGTGGGCGTGGAGGACGTGCAGAGGTTGGCAGGGGAGTTGTTCCATGGCGAGGCGATCGCATTGACACTTCTGGGGAATCTGAAGTCCATGAAGGTGTCACGCGGCGATCTGGCCTGCTGAGATGGTTGCTGATAGAGTCTGCATGGCTTGCACAATGAGTTTTGTAGAGTAGGGCACGGGAGCTGCATGAAGATCTGGACCAAAGTACGCCGGCAAAATGAGCAAGGGTTCACGCTGATCGAGCTTTTGATCGTGATGTCGGTCATGCTGATCCTGATGACGCTGGCAGTACCGCAGCTGTTGAAGCTGAGGAAACAGGCGAACCAGACCTCGGCTATCCAGTCGCTGCGAGCGATTGCGCAAGGGGAGCTCCAATACAACTCCACGTACCCGGCGAACGGGTTTGCCTGCACGCTCTCTGCTCTCGGCGGGCAACCGGGTTCGGGGGCACCGACGGCCCAGAGCGCGCAGATGATCCCGCCCGACCTGGCCTCGGGTCAAAAGGCGGGGTACACCTTTGCGATCGGCAACTGCACCAAGGTGACGGTGAATAACCAGGATATGTTTACGTCGTACCAGATCACGGCGGTGCCGCAGTCTCCCGGAAAGACTGGGGACCTCGGCTACTGCACGGATGAGAATAATCTGATTCGGTACGATCCGGCGGGTGGAACGAACTGCACACAGCCTCTGCAGTGATACGGCCTCTTCTGTGGGGAGCGGCGATCGTCCTGCTTGGACTGAGCGCTCCTCTTGCCGAAGCACAGAGTGCTCCTTCTGCGCAGGTACCGGGCGCTCCTGCTATCCAGGCCAAAGATGCTATCCGGGCCAAAGATGCTATCCAGGCCAAAGATGAGGATGCGATCCTGAAGCAGGTGGACCTCCATTACAACCACCTCGCCTCTCTGCGGACGCAGTTCACGGAGCGGTACACCGGCCTCGGTATCGACCGGACCGAGACCGGGACGCTGTTGCTGAAGAAGCCAGGGAGAATGCGTTGGGACTACACAACACCGGCGGGCAAGCTCTTTGTGCTGGATGGGAAGTATGCCTGGTCTTACACGCCTGGTGACGCGCAAGTGGGGCGCATGCCGGCCAAGCGGGTGGACGACCTGCGATCTCCGCTGCGATTTCTGCTTGGGCATACCCAGCTGAAGAAGGAGCTCGACCGGCTATCCATCACTCCGGAACCGGGTGGGTACAGAATCGCCGGTATTCCGAAGGGCTTGGGCGAGCGAGTGAAGGAGCTGGTCCTGGACACTTCCGCAGACGGCCGGATCACGAAGATCCGGCTGGAAGAGCTCGACGGAGCCAGCACTGAGTTTACTTTTGACAGGTCCGAGGAGAACATTGCGATTCCGGAGACCGAATTCCGATACTCTCCGCCGGCCGGCGTTGCGGTTGTGGAAGGTTTACCGCCTGTGTGAGCGGCGCCGACCGGGCGTGCCGAAGGGGCCTAGTTATGTCTGCCGACACCAACTAGCTGCCCAGGTTGACGGTGCCGGTCTCGCCGAGATCGACCTTTCCTCCGGTGGCCGCCGCGGCGACGTATTTGATGCCGCGGAGGAGCTTGCTCGAGGAGGCCTCCCAATATTGCGCCTCCGTGATGTCGACGCGCAGAACCGCAATGTGGGGATCGTCCTTGCCCTGTGGAAACCACGCTTTGTACATGGGGTTCCAGAGCTCATGGATTTTTGCGCGATCGTTGCTGATGGAAGCCTGTCCTTTGGCTGAGACGAACTTCGAATTTGAGGGATCTGCGTACAGGAGGGAGATGTGCGAGTCGGCTTTGATCTCCCGCACCTTTCCGGACTCCTCCCGGGTCAGGAAGTAGACCGCACCATCGAAGTCGGTCTCCTGGGTGGCCATGGGGCGGCTGTCAAAGGAACCGTCGTCGGCTGCGGTGGTCATCATGGCGATGCGAATGTCTTTGATCAGTTCCCCGATCTTTTTCTTACCCTCTTCGCCGGTGAGGTGCTTCTGCTCAGTCATCGTGTGAACCTCCGCAGTGTTGGATGCATACCACCGCCGAGTTGCTTTGAGTCACGACGTGTTCCAAGCCATCACGTAAAATCTCATGAAGTCCTGCCGGTGATGCCGGCGGGTTCTGCAGGAAGGGGAATCTTTGTGGCCGATCTATTAACAGTTCTTTCCCTTTCCACCGAGGAGTTCATGAGCTCGATTCGGGCGCTCGGTGCGAAGATAGCTGTCTTCGACTGCGATGGCACGCTGTGGTCGGGGGATGCCGGATCGTCGTTTATGAAGTGGACGATCGAGACGGGCCTGGTCTCCCGCGAGGTGACGGATGCCATGGATGCGCGCTATCGAAAGTATTTGCGCGGGGAGGTTTCGGAGGTGGCGATCTGTGGCGAGATGGTGCAGATGTACCAGGGTCTCCGGGAAGCCGAGATGCGCCGGGCAGCCCGGGAGTTCTTTCGGAGTTCCATCGAACCGCATATCTTTCCGGAGATGAGGAGCCTGATCGCCGAACTGAAGGCGGCCGGAGCGGAAATATGGGCGGTTAGCTCCACCAACGATTGGGTGATCGAAGAGGGTGTGGCGCAGTTCGGGATTCCGCCGGAGAGGGTGCTGGCGGCGCGTGTGCGAGTTAAGGATGGCCTGGTAACGAACGAGGTGATCGAGATCCCCACCGGCGAGGGGAAAGTGGAGGCGCTGGCCCGAGTGGGCATTGGAAGACCCGACGCGGTCTTCGGGAACTCGGTGCATGACGCGGCGATGCTTGAGATTGCCCGGGCGGCGTACCCGGTGAACCCATCTCCGGCGCTGATTGAACTGAGCGTGCAACGGGGATGGGCGGTCTACTTTCCAGAGTCGGTCCGCGAGCCATGCAAGTAAGCCGATGAAGCTTTCATGGACGCTGTCTCGTCTAACGACCAGCACAGTGAAAGAACCTATCCGCAGGTTGGACGGACGCGAGCACAGCAGCATGGAGGCGAAGCCAGTACGGTTCGTGGTCGCGGGTTTGATTGTGCGCGAGGGGGATGGGCCGGCGCGAGAGGTGCTGATCTGCCAACGCCGGCAGGATCAACCGATGAGTTTGAAATGGGAGTTCCCGGGCGGCAAGATAGAGGCGGGCGAGAGCTCCGAGGCTGCTCTGGCAAGAGAGTTGAACGAGGAGCTTGGCATCGACGCGGTGATCGGGAGACGTGTTGCGAATGTGCGGCACAAGTACCGGAATGGCGGCGCGATCGATCTTCAGTTTTTCCTGGTGGAGAGCTTTGCCGGAGATGTGCAGAACCTGATCTTCAACGAGGTTCGCTGGTCTCCGCTGGCCTCTCTTCCGGGCTTCGATTTCCTGGCGGCTGACCTCGGGCTGATCCGCGATCTTTCGGAAGGCAAGCTCATTTAGGCGAGAGGATATGTCGGTCCGGCGTGTCAGCCTCTTCGGTGGCGATGTCAGCCTCCCAGGAGACCCCACGCGTAGATAGCGGAGAGCACGATCATCACGATGGACGTGATCCAGGCGATTGCATTGAGCAGGAGGGAGTTGGTGAACTCCCCCATGAGGTCCTTCTTATTGATGAGCCGAAGCATGAAGATGAGGATGAAAGGGAGCAGAACTCCGTTCAGCACCTGCGAGAGTACCGTCACTTTGACCAGGGGGAAGTTAGGGATCAAGACGATGGCCGCGCCGAGAAAGATGAGGAGGCTGTAAAGCCAGTAGAAGAAGGGAGCCTCGCGGAAGCTCTTGTCGAGGCCGCTTTCGACACCGAGGCCTTCGCAGACCGTGTAGGCCGTGGACAGGGGAAGGATCGAAGCGGCGAAGAGCGAGGCGTTGAAAAGACCGGCGGCGAAGAGGATAAAGGCGTAGCGACCGGCGATGGGCTTCATGGCTTCGGCGGCATCGGAAGGGACGCCGATATCCCGGATGCCGTGAACGTAGAGGGTCGCAGCACAGGCAACCACGATGAACCAGGCGACGACATCGGTGAAGATGGAGCCGACAATCACATCGAGGCGTGAGGCCTTGTATTGCCGGGCCTCGATTCCCTTCTCCACGATGGAGGATTGCAGATAGAACTGCATCCAGGGTGCGATGGTGGCGCCGATCACACCGATCGTCATGTAGATATAGCTGCTATCACGCAGGACACCGGCTGAAGGAAGCCTGACGGTTTCAACCAGAGCAAGGTGCCAATCGGGACCGCTGAGGACGCCGGCTACGATGTACACGATGTAGAAGACACTGGCAATGAGGAAGACTTTCTCGACGCTTTTGTAGTCGCCTTTGACCACGAGCGTCCAGACGAGCGCGGCGGAGGCGGGAACGCTGATGTACTTGCTGACGTGAAACAGCTGCATACTGCCGGCGATGCCGGAGAACTCTGCTATGACGTTGCAGAAGTTCACGATGACCAGAAGAAGCAATATGAGCAGGGTGATGCGGAGGCCAAACTCCTCGCGGATGAGGTCACTGAGACCCTTTCCGGTGACGGCTCCCATGCGGGCGCACATCTCCTGGACGACTATCAGAGAGATGGTGATGGGGATCATGGTCCAAAGCAGGCTGTACCCGTACTGGGCGCCCGCCTGCGAGTAGGTGAGGATTCCGCCAGCGTCGTTATCGACATTGGCGGTGATGAACCCGGGACCAAGGACGGCGAAGATCAGCAGAAGGGAGGTTCGCCACCTGCGCCAAGAGAGACGCGATGGGCGGGGCTTGAGATCCGCCGACATGCTTACACCTCCCCGGCCGCATTGAGGAACGTCGAGCCCTCTTGAAGGGCGAGATCTCTCAGCTTTCGCGCTGGTGCGATCAGCGTATCGTCCGCTGCGACGTGAACGTTGTCTTGAATGTGTCTTCCGCTTTTGGACGAGAACAGAACGACTCCGTGCGGGTTGATCTCGAGCGAGGCTTTGAGCATGAGAGCGGCGAGAGTGGAAGGACTAGCGAGGTCAGCTCCGGTCTCCTCAGACCAGCGGCGAGAGATCGATGGGTCTGCCAGGAGCGCGCGGTGAAGATTGCGGAAATTTTCAGTGAGGGCGCGATGTTGGATGCGGAGCATGCCGGCCGCCGGCGGATCGGGGTCAAGGATGGACCACTCAAATTGCAGGGTTCGGCAATAGGCTGGACATTTCGTCAACAGATCGCCCAGCCGGGCTCGTTCGCTTCCGACACCAAAGGTCCCAAGCGTGCCTTGGGAGACAGCATCTTCAAGAAATCGAAGCAGAGACTCGTCCTGAAGTTCGTCAGCTGTCACCTCGTGCAGCAGCCAGACATCGACCTTTTCGGCGCCGAGAGCACGGAGGCTCCGATCGAGGCTGGACCGAGCCTGATCGGCGGTGAAGGAGGCTCTTGCCTCGTTGTGAGCGATAGCTCCCGCGGCTTTGGCGAGGCGATGCTTCAAGCCGGGCAGGAGCTTGACGACGGGGCCGGCAATACGTCGAGCGGCTCCGAGCAATGCCTGGTTGCGGGCTGGGGGAATGCCGTATTTGGTGGTCACGGTGACGGTATCTGGATGGGAGCTGAGAAACTCCCCGAGACAAGCCTCGGCCTCTCCGTAGCCGTACATGGGTGCGACATCGAAGTGGCGGATGCCGGCGTCGAACGCGGCTTCAAGTGTTGCCAAGGAGGCGCGCCTGCCCATCGCCCCCATCAAGCTGGAGCAGCCGAAGCCGAGTTGCGTGGTCTCTCGTCCACCGTCGCCGAGTTGAATGGAACGCATCGTTTACCCCCTGGTACCGCGCGTGAGATGCTGGGCCAACCTCACCGCGAGCGCGAGTAGGGTGTGCGTGGGATTTGAGAATCCGCTGGTGGGAAAGACGGCTCCGCTGCAAACGTAACAGTTTTTCGTGCCGTGGACGCGGAGGTCCAGGTCGACGACGCCCTCGCGCGGGGATGCCGCCATTTTCATTCCGCCCATGTGGTGGTTGCTGTCGTCGCATCGTGCGATGAAGGCAGGGTCGCCGCTCATCAGGTCGGGATCCGGCTGGAGGTCGGCGACTCCGTGGAGCGCCTTCTGCGCCTGAAGAACGAACTCTCGTATCGTCACACACTCAGTGGCGGAGATGCGCCAGTCGAGCCGGGTGCGGAGCATGCCGAGCGGATCGGGATCGTCCGTGAGGCGGAGTGAACTTTGAGAGGCCGGCTCCTGCTCGCAGTGAACCCGCAGCCATACCTTTGCCTCGGGTGGGTTATAGGCGCGATGCGCGATGCTGTAGCGGGAGCTTTGCCTTGCCAGGAGCGGCAGGTTCGCGGCGAGACGGAAAATGTCCGCTGCCCTCACCTCGCCGATACGCCCGCGAAGGAGCCGTTTCGCAGTGGATTTGGTGCGATCAAGAAGTTCGTCTTGAGAGCTGACGAAGTACATGGTGGCTGCGACGTCGAGCGTGGAGAGCTGCTCCTGAACGGAGGCTTGCAGGCGCACCTTCGAGTGGTATTTGTAACCTTTGAGGTAAACGTTGTCGAAGATCGCGTGAAAGCGCTTTCTATCGAGAACTTCAACGGCCGCGGCATTGCAGTCGATGTGATCCTGAAAATGCTTGCCCAGCAGCCCGGAGGTGTTCCAGGGGAGGCCGGCCCCGCGGGGCTGGAGAAAAAAGCGTACGCTCTCGATCGCGCCGAGGCAGAAGACGAACTCGTCCGCATGGAAGAGGGCCTCTTGTCCATGCAGGGTTCGGCAGCGGAGCGCAGTGAGCTGCCCTTCCGACTCCACGGTTGCGACGACGTTCGCATGAAGCCATACGGCGATATCGGGGCTCTCGAGCCGAGCCCGATGCAGACGGGAGAAGTCCGGCTCAGGACACCAGCGAGAGAAGTAGGGCTGCAGGTGCGGGAGCGCGGGAGGGCTCGCGCCGGCCGATCTCCAGACTGCGTCGTCGTCGCGGATCACCTCGCCGAGGCCTTCGAGGACCAGGGCTCGCTCATAGGAGGACTTGAGATCAGCTTTGGAGATCGGCCAGCCGCTGCTTGGCACCCAGGAACGTTTTTCGAAGTCGATATCGTCGAGCTCGAGGATCTGTCCACCCCATTTGCGGGTCGTGCCGCCGTGAACGCGGAACCTGCCAGTGTGGATGCCGCGATGCTGGTGCGCCGGGCTGACCTCGCTTCGGTAGAGCTCCTGCGATTCCTCCTCGATCTCACGGCCGCCGGCTTCAAGCAGGGCGACGCGTTTACCCAAGCGAGCGAGTTCTACCGCGAGGACGATACCGGCGGCACCAGCACCGACGACGCAGACGTCGAACCTGCTATCCGGGCCCGGCTGATCGTGGAGAAGATCGCGGATCATCGTTTGCCTGCTTTCGGGAAGCGAGCAAGGAGCTGGATGATGCGATCCACGATCAGTTTGACCTGGTGATCGTTGTCGTAACCGCTGCGTTTCGCGCGCTCGTACCCGGCCGCGGCGATGCGCTCACGAGCGTGCTCGTCGGGAAGATAACGCTGAATCTTGTCGACGCACTCCCCAAAGGAGGAGAAGAAGACGGCCTCTTCGTCTTCGGCGAAGCGTGCGGCATGTCCGGCGGAGCGCTCGGCGAGCAAAAAGCCGCGGCAGGCTGCGATCTCAAAGCTTTTGTGGACGAACTCGTCCTGGTTTGAATGGGTTAAGAAGCTGAGGTTGATCCTGGATCTCCAGATGGCTTCGCGGTAGTCGTCGCGGAAGAGCTCTCCGTGACCGCGATAGAGGGCTTCTGTCGCCTCCGCACCCAGAGCAGCCTTCCAGACGAGGCCACCGGAGACAGTCACGGGGAACCCCGCGGCCTTCCAGAGGCGCGTCAAGAACTGAGCGCGATCGTCATAGGGTGTTCCGACGAAAGAGACACCGCGGTCTCGATCCTTATCGCTCCACCCCGGCGGAGGCGGGAAGTGAATTGTCGGTTCATAGGCCGTCTGGATCTTCATCACGTCGCGTGCTCCTCGCACCCTGTACTCCTGAAGGCTTACCTCTCGTTGCGTGACATGGAGGTCATAGAGGCGGAGGCACTTCCTGTAGAGACGCCAGCCGGGATCGCGGCGAGGGCCGAAGGCGTTGTCGATCATGTAGCTCACCGTCACGATACCCATTGCATGCAGGCGCTTCAGCGTTCGCGGCTGCATGCCGAGGAGTTTGTCGGCCCAGACCGCCTCCACAGCCTCGCGCTCGGCAAGGCGGAGGAGGTCGCGATTCATCTGCTCGACCTGTGGACCGGCGGAGAGTCGGAAGGCGATCTTGCGCGCGAGCTCATTGTTGGGAAGGTAATCGACCGCGTTGAAGGGGATGGGGGTGTGGCCGAGCCGTCGCAGCGCCCACATGCGATAGAGGGTTGAATCGTTCGGCGTGATGTTGCCGGCATAGAGGATCTTCATGCAGAACGCGATCTCCCTGCGGCTAGTGTTTCGCCCGCAAAGAGGCGATGACGTGCTCGGCATGAACGACACCGACGAGGTGCTTCTCTTGGTCGACGACAGGGAGGGAGCGAAGGTTGTATTTGTCGAACAGCTCGGCGACCTTTCGCCCAGGGGTGTCGGGATCGCAGCTGACCAGGTGACCGTGAGGCAGAGTCTCGAGCCGCGCGTCCGGCTCCTCCGCCAGAAGGATCTGGACGATCGAAACAGCGCCGCAGAGGCGGCCTTCGCCTTCCGAAAGGTAGATATCGTTGACGAGTTCGACGTCGCCGTCGAAAGCCCGGAGCAGATCTTTTGCTTGCTTGACCGTGGCATCTCTCCTCAGCGAGATGTAGTCCGTCGTCATCTGGCCGGCTGCGGAATCCGCCGCGAACTCGAGCAGGTCCTGAACCTCGCGCCGTTCTTCCGGATCCATCTCTTCAAGGATGGCCTCGGATCGTTCGTCGGGCAGCTCCGAGAGGAGATCCGCAGCTGCGCCAGGGTCCATCTCCTCGACGATGCCGGCGACTGTTTCACTGTCGAGGGTGTCGATAAGGGCCTGCTGCATCCTCGGCTTCACCTCTTCGAGGGCCTCGGCGGCAACCTCCTCATCCAGACTGCGGAAGAGCGCACGGCGGTCCGAAGGCGCCAGCTCTTCGAGGATATCGGCGATGTCGGACGGGTGCATCTTCGACAGGCGATCCTGTTCGATCTTCAGGCGAACGCGGCGGGCGGGGTCGCGGTCGATGAGGTCGACAAACTCCCACGGGATCGCGTTCGGCCGGAAGCGGGTTGCGAGGCGTTCAATGGAGGAGGCGGGCAGCCCCTTGAGCAGGCGCCGGACCGCGCCGCGGAGGCCGATCTCGACCTCCTGGATGCGGAGCACGATCGAGCCGTCGACATCGGGACAGCTTTCCCAGGCGAGGCAGACATCGTTCACGCGGACGACTTTATGGCCATGCACATCGATGATCTGCTGATCCAGCAGATCTCGTTCCAGCATGAGGAAGTTCTCGTCCGAGGCGAGGGCAGTCGGTTGTGCCCCCTTTCGCAACCGGATCTCCCCTGTCGAGGTGAGGTGAATCTGGGTCATCTCGACGGCCAGGGGGGGTGCGCCGCGCGCTGTGCCCCGGCCGCGGAAGACAAGACTTGCGACGTGTTCCGTGTCGGTGGCCGGAGTGACGGCGAACTCCAGCAGGCGCCCCAGGGTCCCTCCATGTTCGTCCTGGACGGGCGCTCCCAGAAGCAGCGCGACGCTCGTTTTCTGTAAGTTTCGGGTCATCTCTCGCCGGCTGCCGTGCTCTTCCGACTTTACACGCGAGCACGGTTTGCGGGGCAGATGAAGGAGGGTTTGCGCGTTCTCCCCGGTCGCAGGGAAGATGGAAAGAATGGAGACGAGGGCTCTCCGGCTCGGCGCTTGACTTTCGAGCTTTCTGCAAGCACACTGCGTTCATCGTTTTGCCTCCGAATCTAAGCTTCACCGGAACCTCAAGGACAGCTCTTGGCCGACTCAACGACAAGCCGCGTCAGCTTCACCCTTGACTCGAATTTGGAGAGTGTCAATAAGATCGAGCAAACCGCGGAACAGTACGCCGAGCGTGCCGGTTTCGACGAGGATACAGCGGCACATATTGCAATGGCGGCTCGCGAGGCGGCAGTCAATGCGGTGATGCACGGCAACGCTTATGACCCTGAAAAGCAGGTCAGCGTATCGTTCGAAACCACGAGCGCCTCGTTGACCGTGCGCGTTGCCGATCAAGGGCCTGGGCTCGACCCGGACACGGTTCCCGACCCACTAGCCCCGGAAAACATCCTGCGCGGATCTGGCCGCGGCATCTTTCTGATCCGTGCCTTCATGGATGAGGTACACTTTCGCCAATTACACCCGGGCACGGAACTCACCCTCATCAAACATAGAACACCCGCTCCGCCGGGGATTTAAGGAGACACAAACTCATGAGTATGAAGGTAAACACTCGCCAGGTGGACGGCATCACCGTTCTCGATCTCAGCGGCAGAATCACTCTCGGCGAGGGAAGTGTCACGATCCGCGACGCGGTGCGAGATGCTGTAGCCAAGGGAGCAAAGAACATCCTTTTGAACCTCGGCGATATTAATTACATCGACAGCTCGGGGATTGGTGAACTGGTCAGCGCGTTCACGACAGTGAAGAACAGCGGCGGCGAACTGAAGCTGCTGAACCTGACTAAGAAGGTCCACGATCTTCTCCAGATCACGAAGCTATACACCGTTTTCGATATCAAAGACGATGAGGCGGCGGCGATCTCTTCCTTTACGAAATAGCCCGGCCTCACTCGCAGAAAAGCCGTCGCTTATGCGACGGCTTTTTTCGTTCTGGGTTCCCCGCGCTACTTGCTGAAGTCAACTTTGGGAGCCTCGCCGTTCTGAGGATTGCCCTTGAAGTACTCATCGCGCACATGGAATCCGGCCATGTTGGCCCAGATGCTGTTGGGGAACTGCTGGACGTAGACGTTGTAGTCCTTGAGGGTTCGGTTGTAGCGGCCGCGCTCGACCGCGATCCGGTTCTCCGTCCCCGCGAGTTCATCGGAGAGCCGTGTGAACTGCTCGCTGCCCTTGAGGTTCGGATACTGTTCCTGAAGCCGAAAGAACGGTCCAAGCGCGACGTCGAGCTTGGTGTTCGCCTGGATGCTACTTGCCCGATCCGTTGCACCCAGGACACCGGCACGTGCATTCGCGATGTTGGTGAGAACGGTGGTCTCCTCATTGACGTAACCTTTGACCGTTGCGACGAGGTTCGGGATCAGATCCAACCGGCGCTGCTGGACGACATTGACCTGCGAGTAGGCCTGGTTGACGTCCTCGTTTTTCTGCACGAGAGTGTTTTTGGCTCCGACGTAGCTCCCTCCCGCAAAGAGAAGAACGACGATGATGAGACCGACGATGCCAAGAACGATCCACAAAGATTTCATGAGTATTCCTTTGTCCTTCCTGAAGTGATACGTGAGTCGATGTTCAGGGGTTCACCGATGTACTCTAACATCGGCTGCGCGAAGGAGAGTGAGTCAGCAACCCGAAGGTGGATCTAGATTGAGCTAGAAGTCACCGCTGGCGCCGCCCCCGCCGGAGCTTCCTCCGCCGAATCCGCCGAAGCCGCCACCCTCTCCATTTCCGCCACCGGAGCCATCGCCTCCGCCCCGCCTTCCGCCTCCGCCGAAGCCCCCGCCCATCAGGTTACCGAGAAAGAACCAGAGCAGAGGACCGCCGCCGCCGCGAATCAAAAAGAAGAGAACGATAAGGACGAGGATCGCGGAGACGAGAACGCGTCCGGGGCTGATGGATGCCGATGCCGCAGCCTCGCGGTGGTACTGGTGGACGATTGGTGTGAGAGCCACGCCAGCGTCGGTCGCGATTACCTGGGCGATCTGCTGAACACCGAGGGGAACGGCACGATCGTAGTCGCCCTGCGCCGCGGCCGGAATCATGGACCGCCCGATATCGCCCACCTTAGCGTCGTTCAGGATCCCCTCGAGGCCGTAGCCCACCTCGATCCGGCCCCGGCGCGGGTTCATGACGAGCAGCATGAGGACGCCGCGGTCCGTCCCCTTGGTTCCCACCTTCCATTTCTCTTCCAATTCGGTGGCGAACTCTTCGACAGACTCGCCGTTATCGATGGTTTTGATGGTGACGACAGCGAGCTGAGCGTGCGCCTGGCGGTCGACCTGTGTGCAGAGATCCTCTACCTGCTGCCGCACGGGGGCGGAGAGCACACCGGCGAAGTCATTGACGTATCCGGACGGGGCGGGAAGGGTCGCAACGCTCTCCGCTCTGAGTGGAGAGAGGGAGCCGGAACAGAGCACGAGGACAGCAACGCAGAGCCAGCGGAGGGGCGATTTCATCAATGCCCAGTCTACGCGCCCCGGCGGGTTAGACCAGCCCGCGGCGCGATGCAGGTGCGTCCTACAGCGCAAGTTACTCGGTGGACGGCGCCGCCGCTCGTGGGCCGCGAGCCGGTACGGTGAGTCCTTTGGATTTGGCGAGGGAGTCGACCATGTTGCTGTGCTCGCGAATGACCTTCGCGCCCTTCTCGACCGCGGTCTTCAGGGTTGGATCGGTGGTGCTTGAAGCCTCCATGCGGAACTCTCGGAGATCCATGTGGTGATCCTTGACCATGTAGGTCAGGTATTCGCTATCGAAGTCGTTGCCGGAGAGCCCGTTCAGCTTGTCGTACTCGGCTTGATCTTTCTGAGCCAGCTTTTTCGGGAGCATAACGCCCATGGAGTCGGCTATCGGCTTCATCTCCTCATTCAGTTCGGTGTGGTCCTTGACCATCTTCGCGCCGAAATCCTTGACCTCCTGGCTGCTGGCCTTCTGGGACGCCAGCTGTCCGAGCTGCACCTCAGCCATACCCCCCTGGGCGGACTTGCGGAGAAACATCTTGTCCTTCATCATCTGTCCCGAGACGCCAGAGCTCGGCGTCGAATCCTGCATGTCATTCATGCCCGCCCGACTGACACCGGGCTGTTGTTGCTGATTCGTTTGCTGCGGCGTGGATTGGCCCGGTGCTGAGTTTGCCTGCGCTTGCATGAGACAGGGTGAGAGCAGGGTCGCAGCGGTGAGAAGGTTTACTGCCATTCGTGACGTGTTCATAGTCGATCTCCTCTGCGGGGCCTTCCGGAGATGTGACCACCCCCGCCGCATGCTGATTGGGTGTTGCGCGTTGCAGGTAGGTTGCCTGCGAAGCGCGCTGGGCCTGTATTCTGACGAACGGAGCTTACGCCATGTCAGAGACGACCTCAAAACCACCTGTAGCCCGGGAAGAGCTTACGCATACGCCACGTCATGGGCATGTTCTGGAGGATCGCTATGGGTGGATGCGTCAGAAGACCTCTCCCGAGGTCACGGCTCACCTCCAGGCGGAGAATGCCTACACGGCCGCCGTGCTGAGTCGAAATGAGGATCTGGAGAAGAAGCTCTATGCGGAGATGTTGTCGCACATCAAAGAGACCGATGAGTCTGTCCCTTACCCCTATCGCGGCTGGTGGTATTACACGCGCACGGTGGAAGGGCGCCAGTACCCGATTCACTGCAGGTCCGCGGCATTGCATGGCAGCGTTGAACAGAGCGCACCGGAGCAGGTGATCCTGGACGTGAACAAGCTGGCTGAAGGGCAGCCCTTCATGGCGTTAGGCGCCATGAGCGTGAATCCGGAAGGCGACCTGCTGGCGTATTCGACTGACAACACCGGCTTCCGGCAGTACACGCTGCATGTACGCGAGCTGCGGTCGGGTCAGGATCTGCCCGACACGGCGGAGCGAGCTGGATCGATCGCATGGAGCGCGGACGGAACGACGCTGTTCTACACCACGGAAGACGAGACGACGAAGCGGCATGACAAGCTCTGGCGCCACAGGCTGGGGGACGCCGCGGGAGCAGACGTTCTGGTTTATGAAGAGAAGGATGAGCGTTTCAACCTCGGCGTCGGAAAGACGCGAGATGGCAAGTTTCTGCTGATGGAGGCTGGCAGCCACACGACCAACGAGTGTAGCTGGCTGGATGCGGGAGATACGGCGGGCAGCTTCAAGGTGATTGCACCGCGTCTGGAGGAGCAGGAGTACTACGTCGATCACCGGCACGGGCTTTTTTACCTGCGGGTGAACGATACGGGCAAGAACTTTCGGGTGGTGACGACGCGAGTTGAGGCAAGTGGACGCGAAGGGTGGAAGGAGCTGATCGCGGAAGAGCAGGAGGCGCCGCTCGAGGACTTGGACCTCTTTGCGACGTTTTGCGTGTGCTCGCGGCGGCGGGCGGGGTTGACGACGCTTGAAGTGCACCGATTTCGAGAGGACGGGGGGCTTGAAGCCGCGCAGGAGATCCGCTTCCCGGAGCCTGCTTACACGGCGCAGGCGCATGTGAACCGCGAATTTGAGACGGGGGTGTTCCGGTATAGCTACCAGTCGCTGGTCTCGCCACCGTCGGTGTTCGAGTATGAGGTTTCGACTGGCACCTCCAAGCTGCTGAAACAACAGGAGGTTCCGGGCGGGTTCGACGTGAAGGCGTACGCTGCGGAGCGGCTGTGGGTGGGGACGGAGGATGGGGTGCGGGTGCCGGTTTCGCTGGTGTACCGGAGGGACCGGTTTGCGCGCGATGGGACCTCGCCGCTGTACGTATATGGTTATGGATCATATGGTTACCCCCTGCCCCTGGGGTTCAGTCCGGCGCGCCTGGCGCTGCTCGACCGGGGGGTTGTGATGGCGTATGCCCACGTTCGCGGTGGTGGGGAGATGGGCGATCCGTGGCATGACGCTGGAAAGATGATGGCTAAACGCACCACGTTTACCGACTTCGTAGCCATCACCGAATATCTGCTGCGGGAAGGGTACGGAGCGAAGGGGAGGGTGGCGATCGAGGGTGGCAGCGCGGGCGGTCTTTTGATGGGCGTGGTGGTTAATATGAGGCCGGAGCTGTTCCGGGTGGTGCTGTCGCATGTGCCTTTCGTGGACGTGATGAATACGATGCTGGACGCTTCCCTGCCCCTGACGGTGGCCGAGTATGAGGAGTGGGGGAACCCGAACGAGGCGGAGGCGTTCGAGTACATGCGGAGCTACTCGCCATACGACAACCTGAAGCCGGGGGCATATCCGGCGATGCTGGTGAAGACCAGCCTGAACGACTCGCAGGTGATGTATTGGGAGCCGGCGAAGTATGTGGCGAAGCTGCGAACGCTGAAGACCAACGATGCTCCGCTGCTGCTGCACGTGAATATGGACGCGGGGCATGGCGGGGCTTCCGGGCGGTACGACTACCTGAAGGAGATTGCGATGGACTATGCGTTTCTGCTGCGGGAGTTGGGGGTGGGGGGCTAGGCGCGGAGGACGTCCGTCTCGGCAAAGTCGTTTCCCTGAAATAGGAGAGGCTCGCCGAAGTACATCGCGAGTGCGTACGCGAAGCAGTCTCCGAGATTCAGCCGCGCTTTGTCGCGCCCTTTTCCGTATCGATCGAAGGCATCGCGTGCCAAGAGACATTGGGTGCGGTCTACGGGAATTACTTCCACCTCGAGCCGCTCCAGGAGAGCGTCGAGAATATCAACCTTGACACGACCTCCGCGCGACAGGAGCACTATCGACGCCTCGGTCAAGGTGACTGCGGAGATGTTCAGGAATGTGGCTTGAGTAAGCCGGGTAAGAAAGTGGACGGCATGAGGCTCTTCCAGAACGACAGCGACGAGAGCGGACGAGTCAACGACCACTATTCGCAGTATCCCTTTGGACCGTAGCCGAGAATTTCGTCCTCTGTCTGGCTGTAATCTAAGGTGCCCGAGGGAAAGCTCCGGATTAACTGCAGGATGTCCTCCACAGTGGGTCTCTGCGCATGACGCTGCCGGCTGCGCGTTCTGAGTTCCCGGACGGCGGTTCCAATCAGGTCGGTGATGGTCTGTCCCCTCTCCTTCGCGAGATCGCGGACCTCCTGCTCCACGGCTGGGTTGGTGATGTGCAGCGCCATGGACACAGTGTACATCGGCCAATTCAGACCTGGGCCAGTTCGGGGATGAGATCGCCTTCGCCGGGCTGCGTGCGCTTGCGCAGCACCCATGTGGTCATGCAACGGAAGTCCTGCACGATGGTGGTTTTGAGCGGATCGACGAGGACGGCATTCATCCTTTCGGTTACGCGCAGCAGCATGGCTTCATCGACGAGAAACCACTCAGAGCCGTCGCCGATCTGGAAGATATTGCCGCGCAGCCGCCGGAAGTCCATGCCGATGCGTGAGCCCAAGCGGCAGAAGAGCATACCGCCGGGCCGCAGGACGCGCCACAGCTCCTCGAGCATGGCCAGGAAGTGCCCGTCATCGCGCGCGAAGTGCAGGACGGAGTTGCAAATGACGACGTCCGCGAAGCCATCGGGAACGTTCATATTTTCAATGGCGGCGACGCGGAAGTTGTCCGCCGGGAGATGTGGCGCAAGCTCCGCGGCGAGGGCGCGGACGTGGTTAACGGCGTCGGAGTTCGAGTCGATGGCGACGACCTCGCAGCCCTGCCGGAGCAGGTGGACGAGGTTGCGGCCGTAGCCGCAGCCGGCGTCCAGAACGCGCATGGGAGGTGTGATGTTGCCGCGGAGGATCTGATCGAAGACGTAAATGTCGATCTGGCCGAACTGCTCCTGCAGCGTGCGTGGGGCCTCCATCGATGCGAACCGCCCTTTCCTTCTGTTCGGTGTGCTTGCTGGGGTGAGTCAAGAATCTGAGCTGGCCGATCTGGGCTGGCCGGTCGTCAGCGAGTGACTGCGGTGCCTTCCGCGACCGTGTCGCCTTCGCCAGGGGCGAGGAAGAGGTTGGTTTCGAGGCCGTGCTGGCGGGTGTAGAGGTCGTGGTAGCGGCCGCCGAGGGCGTAGAGGGTCTCGTGGGTGCCGCGCTCGAGGATCTCGCCGGCTTCGATGACCAGGATCTGTTCGGCGCGACGGATGGTGGAGAGGCGGTGGGCGATGACAAAGGTGGTGCGGCCTTGCATGAGGTAGCTGAGGCCGTTCTGGATCATGGCTTCGGACTCGGAGTCGAGGGAGCTGGTGGCCTCGTCGAGGATGAGGATGCGGGGGTCGGCGAGGATGGCGCGGGCGATCGACAAGCGCTGTCGCTGGCCGCCGGAGAGCTTGACGCCGCGCTCGCCGACAACCGTGTCGTAGGTCTCGGGGAATCTGTCTGCGAACTCATCGACGCGGGCGATGCGGCAGGCGTCCATGAGTTGCTGCTCGGTCGCTTCCGGGCGAGAGAAGAGGATGTTCTCGCGGATGGTGCCGTCGAAGAGGAAGGTCTCCTGGAGGACGACGCCGAGCTGGTTGCGATAGGAGGAAAGCTTGACGGTGGCGAGGTCGATGCCGTCGACGAGGATGCGGCCGGTGGTGGCGGTGTGGAAGGCGCAGATGAGCGAGATGATGGTGGATTTGCCTGAGCCAGAGGAGCCGACGAGGGCGGTGACCGTTCCGGGGCGCGACTCAAAGGTGATGCCGTGGAGGACGGGTTTGCCGGGCTCGTAGCTGAAGGTGACATCCTCGAAGGCAATGTCACCGTGAATGGTGGGAAGTTCGACGGTGCGGGTGGGATCGCGGTCTTCCTCGCGCTCGGCAAGGATTTCGCTGGTGCGGTCGAGTCCGGCGACGGCCTCGGTGAGCTGGGTGCCGATGGAGACGAGCTGGACGATGGGGGCGATCATGAACGCGAGGAACATGACGTAGGTGACGTAGCCGCCCTTGGTGAGGTGACCGGCGACGACCTGGTTGGCGCCGAGATACATGACGAGCGCGCCGACGAGGCCGAGGACGGCGGTGGAGGCGAGCGCCATGAAGGACTGTGCGGTGAGCGAGGAGATGACGTTATCGAGCAGGCGCTGGGCACCGGCGGCGAAGACGTTGGCCTCACTCTGCTCGGCGTGGTAGCCCTTGACGACGCGGACGCCGCCGAGCGACTCGGTGAGGCGACCGGTGACCTCGGCGTTTATTTTGGAGCGTTCGCGGAAGATGGGGCGGATGGTCTTGAAGGCGCGTTGGAGGATGAGGCCGAAGAGGGCGAGGATGACGAAAGTGAGCAGCGTCATCTTGACCGAGAGCGCGATGAGGTAGCAGAAGGCGAAGGCGGCGGTGAGGACGCCGCCGCAGAAGTCTACGACGCCGGTGCCGATGAGGTTGCGGACGCCTTCGACGTCGGTCATGATGCGGGCAACGAGGGTTCCCGTCCGGTTTTCGTCGTAGAAGACAACGGGGAGGCGGCCGATGTGGGACTGGACCTGCATGCGAAGCTCGGCAATGAGGCGCTGGCCGGCCTTTGAGAGCAGCTGCGTGAGGGTAAAGGAGGTGATGCCCTGCAGGATGGTCGCGACCACGACGACGCCGACGATGGTGGGCAGGAGATGGACCTGGTGCTTGTCCATGACGTCGTCAATGAGGTAGCGGGTGGAGGCGGGAAGGACGAGGCCGCTGGCGCGGTTGACGATCATGAGACCGAAGCTGCCGGCGAGCAGCCCGCGGCGCGGCTTGACCAGCTTCCAGATCTCGGGAAGGACCTTTTTGAGTTTGGGTTTAGGGCGCGAGGCGGTGAGCGTGGCGGCAGTGGCTCGGCCGGCGCCGCGCGAGGGGCGATCCGTGGAGGGGATATTCGGGGCGCCGATATTGGAGTGGCCGAAGGAGGACATTGCTTTGAGAGTACCGGATTCAGGCGAGCCGTTGGCGGCGGGCGGCGATGAAGGAGCGCACACAGAAGAGGACGAAGAGCAGGCAAAGGAGAGACATGGCGGCTTTTTCGACGACCGCGACGGGATGCGGGAAGGAGGCTCCGCGGCTGAGGCGGATGACGTCGATGTCGGCGGGGATGGTGCCCAGGAAGAGCAGCAGGGCCACGGTGACGGCGATGTGCATCCAGAGCATGCGCTTCTTTGCGTCTTCCGAGTTGGCCAGAGCTCCGAAAAGGACGAAGAGGAGGCCGGCGGCGCCGGGGATGAGGGCAGTGGGGTGGGAGCTGCCGGTCGCGACGAAGCCGGCGATGGCGAGAAGGATGAGGAGGATGCCGAGTGCGATGGTGAGTTTATGCATCTGTGAATAGACTCCGGTTACGAGATTGTGGGAGGGCGGGAATCTGTTGGGTGCAGTACACCCATTCGAGCATCTGCAAATCCTAAGCACCCACTCCGAATGCAGTAATGCAGGTTCCTTCGACTTCCGTTCAGGACAGGCTCTTCGACCTCGCTGTGCTCCGCTGAGGATGACAAGGCGGGGGCAGGGTTATGGATGGGGGTGGGTTATCAGAGATTGGAGTGTGGGGCAGGATCAGGCGGCGGTGGCGGCTTCTTTGAGCTTTGCGAGGACGTCCGATGGCTGCCAGTCGTTGGAGGGGTACCAGGCGACGACTTTGCCGTCCTTGCCAATGAGGACGGTGGAGAGCGAGTGGGTGAGGGACTTCGCATCGCCGGGGGTGACGCCCACGTCGAAGTACTGGGTCACACTGGCGAGTTCGTCGGTGGGTGGGGCGGCGAAGTCCCAGTGCTGAAAGGTCTCGTTGGTGAAGCGCCCCGTGTAGGCGCCGCCGTAGCTGCGGAGGACCTGCGGCGTGTCGTAGGCGGGGTCGAACGAGATGCTCAGGAGGTGGGTCTCCCCGTATAGCTTGGGGTCGGAGGCGAGGGCCTTGTCGATGTCGGCGAGGTTATGGCTCATGCGGGGACAGAAGTCCGCAAGCTGGCAGCGGGTGTAGATGAAGGTCATCAGAACGGCGCGGCCGCGGAACTGGTTGAGGTGGATGGTGCGGTCGCTCTGGTTGCGAAAGGCGAAGTTGGGGACTGGATCGCCGGGCGTGGGAACATGGTACTGAATGGCGGGTTTGTAGTCCGGTTTGGCCTGGGCGATGATGACGATGTTATCGAGGAGAGCGGTGTTGAAGCCGTCGGGATCCTTGTGGACGAGGATGGTTGCGGTGATGCGGTCGCCGGGGTGGATTTCGGAGACGATGCTGGGATCCCGGAGCTTGTAGGACATGGTCATGGCGCCCATGAAGCCGGGGATGGCCTCGTGGTCGAGCGTGACGTCGGAGCCGTGGAGGTCGACGACTCTGCCGCGGACGGGGTAGCTCCTGGTATCGGCGGGGAGGCCGGAGGCGGGCTTTTCGGTTTTGGGTGGAGCGGGTTGGGGTGATGGGCGGCAGCCAGCCAGGGTAAGAGCGGCGAGTGTGACCAGAAAGCAATGTATTCGCACGAGCGAGATCCCCCTGGCTTTGATGATAATGGCTAGAGCGGCGTTCAGGCTGGCGCGCGGTGCAGGCCCGGAGGCGGCATGACAAAGAACGAGCGGGTGGGGAGAGAGGCGCGGCCGGCTCCATCGGTGGCGGTGATGCACTTCGCTTTTATTCTGACGGGGCTGGGGACAGCGATGCTGGGGCCTCTGCTGCCGCTGCTGACGCGGCAATGGGGGCTGCGCGACGACCAGAGCGGGCTTCTGCTGATGGCGCAGTTCTGCGGAGCGTTTCTGGGCGGCGTGAGCGTTTCATGGCGTCTGCGGCGGAGCCTGCTGATCGGGATGGGGGCGGGGGCGGCCGGCGTTGGATGTTTTGCGATCGCGCCGGGGATGCCCGTGGCCTGCGCCGGTCTGCTGGTGATGGGGTTCGGGCTGGGGCATGCGATTACGGCGGTCAATATTCTGGCTGGCCAACGGTTTACGGAGCGGCGGGCGTCGGCTTTGGCGTTGCTGAACTTTTTCTGGAGCCTGGGAGCGATGCTGGCTCCGCTGCTGACGGCGTCACTGACACCGCGGTTTGCGTTGCGGGGTCTGCTGGAGAGCTTTGCCGCGCTGTTTCTGGTGTGTGGCGCGCTGATGGCGGCGCAGATGCGTGGCGCCACGGCTGAGCGGCGGGTGCTGGAGAGCGATGCCCCTGGTGGGATGGGACTGGCGAAGGGAGTATTCGCCTTTTTCATGGTGCTGCTGTTTCTGTACGGAGGGCTGGAGACGTGCCTGAGCGGATGGCTGACGACGTATGCGCTGCGGTATGGAGACCGGACGCTGGCCCTGAGCGAGTACACGACCCTGCTGCTGTGGCTGAGTCTGACGGTGGGGAGGGCGGGCTCTTCCCTGCTGCTGCTGCGGTTCCCGGAGCGGGTGGTGCGGGGGATCGCGCTGACGCTGACGGTGTTGTTGACGGCGGGTCTGGCGGTGGCGCATACGGCAGTGGCGATCGCGGTGTGCACGGTGTTCCTGGGGCTGAGCCTGGCACCGTGGTTTCCGGTGACGTTTTCGCTGTTGATGGGGGAGCGCCCGCGAGCGCGGCAGGCGGGGATTGTGATCGCGGTGAGCGGCCTGGGAGCGGCTGCGCTGCCGTGGCTGATGGGCGTGGTTTCGACGCGGGCGGGGAGCCTTCAGATGGCGTTGACGATCCCGCTGGCGGCGGCGGCCGGCCTGCTCGGCATGGGGCTGATGAGGCGGCGAACGGGCGTATAACGGGAGGATGGAACGGGTGACGGGTGTGAGGGTGCTGAAGGAGGAGATCCGGGAAGCACTCGGGCGTGGGGCGGTGGTGGTGACGGGGAATGAGCGGGCTGCCCGGACCCTGCGGCGGGAGTACGACGAGGTGCTGCGGGCGAGCGGACGGGAGAGATGGGAGCCGGGCAAGGCCATGAGCTGGACGGCGTGGACGGGTTCACTCTGGCGGCGGATGCTGCTGGACGGACAGACCTGGGCGTTGCTGCTGAACAACTTCCAGGAGCATGCGGTCTGGCGGGGCGTTCTGGCGGGCGATGAGGCGGCCCAGGGGATACGCGGGCTGATGAGCTGGCGGGGATGGCGGCCGAGGCATGGGCGAGGATGTGCGCGTATGCCAGGGTCGACGGAAGCCGTGCGGGGAGGCGGGAGCGGAGGATCTCGGCTCGGCTGCATGGGCGAAGCGGGAGCGCGGATACGGTTGCCTTCGCGCAATGGGCGAGGGCGTTTGAAGATCGGTGCGCGGCGGACGGCCTGGTCACGATGGCCGAGCTGGATGGGGCGATCGCGGAGGCGGTGCGGGCAGGCGAGCTGCGGCTGAAGGCGAGCGAGCTAATGCTGGTGGGGTTCGACCGGATGACGCCCTCCCAGGAGCACCTGCTGGAGGCATGGCGGGATGCGGGCATAGCCGTGTCGCACGCCCCCACAGGGGTGGAGGCGCCCCGGAGGTACGTGACCGAGGCGATCGATGGGAAGAAGGAGGTGCGGAGCTGCGCGCGTTGGGCGGCGGCGTGGATGGACCGCGAGTCGGGTGCGCGCATCGCGGTGATTGTGCCGGACCTGGCGGCGGAGCGAGCGGGGATCGAGCGGATGTTCCGGGAGGTCCTGGCGCCGGAGCTGGAGTCGATCGCGGCAGATGAGGCGACCGCTCCGTATGAGTTTTCGCTCGGAAGGGCGTTAGCCGAGACGCCGATGGTTTGGGTTGGGCTGGAGCTGCTGCGATGGGCGGGTGGAGCGCTGCCGCTGGACCGGGTGAGTGCGCTGCTGGTCTCGAAGTACTTCGCGGGCTCGAAGCCAGGGGGCGGGGAGCGGGAGGTGCGGGCGGAGTGGGATGCGTACGAGCTGCGGCGGACCGGGATGCTGCGTCCGGAGATCAGCCTGGAGGAGATGGCGAGGCGCGTTGCCGGATCGAAGCGGTCGAGGCAGATGCAGGAGTTCTCCGCTGTTTTAGGGCGGATGGCGCGACGAGCCGCGGAATTCGGCGGGATCGCGCAGGGGTATGGGGGATGGGCGCAGCGGATGCGTGAGCTGCTGGCCGAGGCTGGATGGGGCGTGGCGGGGGCGGAGACCAGCGAGGAGTTCCAGGCCAGAGAGCGGTGGGAAAGTGCGCTTGACGCGATGTCGACCCTGGATTTCGAGGATCGGGCGGTGGAGTATGCCACGGCTATAGAGGCGATGGAGCGAATCGCGCGGGAGACGATGTTTGCGCCGGAGTCGAGATCGGCGGCGGTGCAGGTGATGGGGCCGATGGAGGCTGCGGGCGGCGCATTTGATGCCGTGTGGCTGCTGCGCGCGGGGGAGACGAGCTGGCCTCCGGTGGCGGCCCCGTTGGCCCTGCTTCCGTGGGGACTGCAGCGAGATCTCGGGATGCCGGGGACGGATACAGTGCGCGATCTGGCCGAGGCGAAGCAGTTGACGGAGCGGATTCTGACCAGCGGGCGCGAGGTGGTGGCGAGCTCCGCGAAGATCTCGGGGGAGGTGGGGCAGAGGATGTCGGCGATGGTGCGCGGGATGGCGATGGAAGAGACCGCAATCGACGATCTGGCTGGCCCGGAGCCGGAGCGAACCGTGGTGGCGGTGGAGCTGACCGAGGACAACGGGGCGATCAGGCCTTTACCGGACGAGGCGGTGCGCGGGGGTGTGCGGGTGCTGGAGTTGCAGGCGGCCTGTGGGTTTCGCGCCTTTGCCGAGCAGCGGCTGAGTTCGAGCGAGTTGGAGAGCCGCCGGCTGGGACTGAATGCGCGGGAGAGCGGGACGGCGGTTCACAAGGCGCTGGAGAGCTTCTGGGCGGAGGTGCAGACGCAGGCCGCGCTCCTGGCCATGACACCCGGGGAGCAGAGAGAGGCGCTTTCGCGAGCGATCGAAGCCGGTTTGCCAGGAGCGGGAGCCTCCGGGAACGGTCCGTGGGATGGGGCGTACCTCGATATGCAAAGGGAGCGTCTGCGCCGGCTGCTGGACGGTTGGATGGAGGCGGAGAGTAGGCGGCCAGCTTTCGAGGTGACAGGGAGCGAGCAGAAGCTGCGCGATGTCGAGGTTGGACCGCTGCGGTTCCAGCTGCGGATCGACCGGGTGGACGTCGTGAACGATGCCCTGGTGCTGATCGACTATAAGACGGGAGCGGCGTCGCCGACGGAGTGGACTGGCGAGCGGCCGGATGCACCTCAGCTTCCGATGTACGCGATTCTGGCTGCGCGCGGAACAGGGGAGACGGAGTCGACGGACGATCTGCAGGAAAGGATCCCGCGGCCCAGAGCTGGGAGCGGTCGCGTTTGGCAACGTCCGGCTGGGAAAGGAGGCGAGGCTGCGTGGGTATGCCGCTCGGGAAGGCCTGCTGCCGGGCAAGGCGAGCAAGATGGAGGCGGGGACGTTTGCCGCGCAGGTGGAGCTCTGGAAGGAGGTGCTGGAGCGGTTAGCGGAGGAATTTGCGGCGGGGGATGCGCCGGTGCGACCAAAGGTCTACCCGGGGACGTGCGCGAGGTGTGGACAGCGGATGCTGTGCCGGCTGGATGCCTCCCTGCTCGGCGAGATCGAGGAGGATGGGGTGGAGGCGGGTGGGGAGAGCGAGGATGGCTGAGCTGATCGAGATGCCGGCCAGGGGTACGCCTGAGGTTGCCGCGCCTGCTGCTCATGCGGTGCGGCCGCCTGGAGCTCCGCCGGACTGGAGGGAGCGAGAGCGGGCGCTGGACGTCCGTGGGTCATGGATTGTGGAGGCGCCGGCCGGTTCGGGAAAGACGGGGCTGCTGATCCAGCGGTATCTCAAGCTGCTGGCCGAGGGTGGCGTGGAGCGGCCGGAGCAGGTGCTGGCGATCACGTTCACCAAGGCGGCGACGGAGGAGATCCGGGAGCGGGTGATGGGACAGATGGAGGCTGCCGCCGCGGGGACGCCGGTGAAAGACGCGTTCGAGCAGACGACGCGAGGCCTGGCGGAGGCGGTGCTTGCGCGGGATGCGGAGATGGGCTGGAAGCTGCTGGAGTCGTCGCGCAGGCTAAACGTCCGCACTATCGACAGTGTGTGCGCGGAGATTGCGCGAGCTCTTCCGGTGACGAGCGGGGGAGGCGCGGGCATGGTCCCGGTCGAGGAGGCGGATGGGCTGTTTCGGGAGGCGGTACGGAGGACGCTGTTGCAGCTGGGTGGAGACGATCCCCTGCTGACGGATGCTCTGCGGACGATGTTGCTGCTTCGCGATGGGAGTGTGGCGGAATGCGAGACGCTGATCGCGGAGATGCTGAGGGCGCGCGATCAGTGGGGAGAGCTGGTGCCGCTGGGGCGAGAGGAGCTGACGGAAGCGTGGCTCGAGGGGACAGTGCGACGGCGGCTGGATCGTGCGCTGGCGCTGGCCGTGTGCAAGGGGCTGACGGAGCTGGCGCGATCGCTGCCGGTGGGGTTTCTCGAGCGGTTGACGGAGGCCGCGGCGGAGATGGGAGATCGCCCTGGGCGCGGTCACGAGAGATCTCCGATGGAGATCTGCCGAACGCTGCGATCGGCTCCGAAGGCGACGGCGGAGGATCTGGCGCACTGGCGGGCGCTGATCCATCTGCTGGTGACGCCGTCCGCGAAGGCCTGGCGCAAGCGCTTTAACGTGAGCGATGTGAAGTTCACGGCGAGCAAGGCGGACAAGGCGCAGCTGAAGAGCCTGGTCGAAGAGGTTCAGGCCTGGCCGGAGGCGCTGGACGCGCTTTGCCGGGTACGGGCGCTTCCGCCGGCGCGGTACCCGGAGGAGCAGTGGTGGGTGGCGAAGGCCTTGTTCCGCGTTCTGAGCCGAGCGCTGGTGGAGTTGCAGATGGTGTTTGCGGAACGTGGGCAGTGCGACTTTGCCGAGCCTGCGCTGCTGGCGAGATCGGCGCTGCGGCAGGTGCGCGGGGTGGAGGCGTACGAGTCCGCGATAGGGCTCGAGCTGCGCCATCTGCTTCTGGACGAGATGCAGGACACGTCGACAGGACAGTATGAGCTGATCGAGCTGCTGACCGAGGGTTGGGACAGCGAGGGCCGGACGGTGTTCGTGGTGGGCGACCCGAAGCAGTCGATCTATCTCTTCCGGCAGGCGCGTGTGGAGCGGTTTGTCGCGGCGATGCGGTCGGAGCGGATGGGCGAGCTTCGGTTGGGGCGGCTGCGGCTGACGGCGAACTTTCGATCGCGGGCTGGCCTGGTGCGGAGTTTCAACGAGGATTTCGCAAAGGTGTTTCCGGCCGGCGAACAGCGCCCGGAGAATGTGCCGTTCGTGGCGGCGGAGGCGGTCCGGGGGAAACTGCCCGGAGCGGCCGGGGACGGCGGCCGGCTCTGGCACCCGGCGGAGGCCGACGGGGCGCGGCAGGAGATGGGGGAGATGAAGCTGCGGGTTGCGAGGCGCAATGCGCTGATGATCCGTGAGCTGGCGGAGCGCTGGCGCGCGCGACCGTTGCCTGAAGGCCGGATCGATCCCTGGCGGATCGCGGTCCTGGTCCGGTCGCGACGCGAGTTGCGCGAGATTGTGGCGGCGATGAGGAGGGACGAGGGATACGGCGGGGTTCCCTTCCGGGCGGTGAAGGTGGAGCCGTTGAAGGAGCGGCAGGAGGTGCTCGATCTGCTCGCTCTGACCCGCGCTCTGAAGCATCCGGCGGATCGCGTGGCGTGGTGGGCGGTGCTGCGGGCGCCGTGGTGCGGCCTGGGGCTTGCGGCTTTGCATGTTCTTGCGGGCGAAGACGGGCGCGAGTTTGCCGAGAAGACCGTGCTGGAGCTGGTGGAGACGCGCGGAGATCTGCTGGAGCCGGAAAGCATCGCGCGGCTGGAGCGGGTCTGGCCGGTGCTGCGGGCGGCGATGGAGCGGCGATCGAGGCTTCGGGTTCCGGAGCTGGTGGAGCGGACATGGCGATCGCTGGGCGGGGACGCGACGCTGGCCGGGACCGAACTCGAGAATGCACTTCGGTACCTGGAGCTGCTGGACGAGCTGGATCGGGAGACCGGCCAGGTTGAGCTGGGGGAGCTGAGACGAAGGATGGAGCGGTTGTATGCGGCCCCGGGGACCGAGCCCGACGCGGTCGATCTGATGACGATCCATGGAGCGAAGGGGCTGGAGTGGGATGTGGTGATGGTCCCGGAGATGGAACGGAAGGCGCCGCCGGAACGGCATCGGCTGTTGGAGTGGGAGGAGATTGTTGGCGGGGAGAAGGAGGGTGCGGCGCGGGTGGTGCTGGCGCCGATCGCGGGCAAGGGTGAGGAGTCGGCGGCGCTCAACAGCTGGCTGCGGGGGATGCGTTCCGCGCGGCAGGCGGCTGAACGGAAACGGTTGTTTTACGTTGCGTGCACGCGGGCGCGGGAGGAGCTGCACCTGTTTGGAACGGCGAATGTGCTGAAGGATGGGACGGTGAAGGCGGAGAGCGGCAGCCTGCTCGAAGCAGCATGGCCGGCGGCGGAGGCGCTTTTCAGACCGGAGCCCAGGCAGCTGGTGATGCCGTTCGCAGCCGAGCCCGGAGATGTTTTTGCCCTGGCGGCTGCCGGCGACGAGAGCGAGACAGAGACGAGGCGGCCGGCGATGCTGGCACGGCTTCCTTCGAACTTCGACCCGATGGCCCGATTTCACCGGCGCGCCTCGGGGACGCAAGCGGAGATGGAGCAGGCCCGGGCGAGGTATGAGCGGCCGGAGGGATCTTTTGCGGCTCGAAGCTTCGGCAATGCGGTGCACGCGTTTCTGGAGTTAGCCGCGGACAGGCTTGCCGGGGGGATGGGGACGGCGGAACTAAGCGCCGCGGTACCTGGTTGGAAGCCACGGATCAGCGGGGTGCTGCGGGGGGATGGGCTCGCACCGGGGGTGGTGGAGGCGCTTTCGAACCGGGTGATGGGAGCTTTGTCGACCACGCTGCGGGAGCCGGTCGGACGATGGCTGCTGGGGGCGCGAGTGGACGCGCACAGCGAGTATGCGCTCACGATTGCGAGCGGGAACCGGGTGCGCATGGACCGTGTGTTCCGGGCAGGCGCTTTGCCCGGGACGGAGGGTGCGGGCGATCGGGAATACCTATGGATCGTGGATTACAAGACGAGTTCGCATGGGGCCGAGGGCGTCGACGCGTTTCTGGAGCGGGAGCGTGCGAGGTACATGGAGCAGATGGAAGGGTATGCGCGCGCCAGTGGAGCGGAGGAGGTCCGCGTCGGGCTGTGGTATCCGGTTTTGGGACGGCTGGCCTGGTGGGTGGCTTCCCGATAGCTTGATTCGCGAGCCGGCCCGGAAGAGTGGAACTGCCTGGAGGCGGAGGGGCGACCGGCTATTTGGAGATGCTGTTGTGCCGAACGTCGAAGCCTCGCACCCAGAAGATGACGTCTTCGGCGATGTTGGTGGCGTGGTCTCCGACGCGCTCGAGGTTGCGGGCGATGATGAGGGCGTTGAGGGACTGGGGGGTCAGATCGGCGTTCTCCTTGATGAGATTGGAGAGCGAGTAGAAGGCCGCGTCATTCATCTCGTCGACCTGATCATCGAGGGTTAGAACGGATTGCGCGAGCTCCGCGTCGGCCTCGATGAAGGCCTGGAGAGCTTTGCGGACCATGGCGGCGGACAGCGAGGCGAGCTTGGGGATATCGACGGGGAGATCGATGTTGGCGAAGGCGCCCATCTCCCGTACGCGGACGGCGATATTGACGGCCTGGTCTCCAACGCGCTCGAGATCGGCGTTGATGCGGATGACGGACAGGATAAAGCGCAGGTCGATGGCCATGGGCTGCTCCATGGCTAGGAGGTCGAGGGCCATCTGATCGATCTCGCGCTCCAGCCGATTGATGGCCGGTTCGGAGCGGAAGACGAGTTCGCAGAGGTTGAGATCGCGGGTCGTATAGGCCTCGATGGAGCGCTGGATGGCCTGCTCGGCCATGCCGGCCATGACGAGGAGGCGCTCCTTGAGGTCGTCGAGGCTCTGGTGGAATTTGATACGCATTCTCAACCGAACCTCCCCGTGATGTAGTCTTCGGTGCGTTTGTCCTTGGGGTTGGTGAAGATCTTGTGGGTCGAATCGAACTCGACCATTTTGCCGGAGAGGAAGAAGCCGGTATTCTCCGCCACGCGCGCGGCCTGCTGCATGTTGTGGGTGACGATGACGATGGTGTACTGGCTCTTGAGATGGAAGATGAGGTCCTCGATCTTGGAGGTGGAGACGGGATCGAGCGCGCTGGCGGGCTCGTCCATGAGCATGACTTCGGGGTCGACGGCGAGGGCGCGAGCGATGCAGAGCCGTTGTTGCTGGCCTCCTGAGAGGGAGGCGCCGGACTTCTTTTTGAGGTCGTCCTTGACCTCCTCCCAGAGGGCGGCCTGCTTGAGCGAGCGCTCGACGGTCTCATCGAGGATACGCCGGTTGCGAAAGCCATTGAGCTTGAGGCCGCTGGCGACGTTGTCGTAGATCGACATGGTCGGGAAGGGGTTAGGGCGCTGAAAGACCATGCCGACGCGGCGGCGGATCTCGACGGGGGAGGCATCCTTATAGATGTCGAGATCACCCATCATGACGGTGCCGGTGGCGCGGGCGTCGGGAGTGGTCTCATGCATGCGGTTGAGGCAACGGACGAAGGTGGATTTGCCGCAGCCGGAGGGGCCGATGAGCGCGGTGGCGTGGTTGGCGGGGATCTTGAGATTGATATCCTGCAGCGTGTGGGTTTTGCCGTACCACGCATTGAGGTTTTCGACGTTGATTCCGACGCCCACTAGGTAGTTCCTTTCAGGACGCCGCGACCGGCGAAGATGCGGACGAGCGTGACCGAGACCATGATGAGAACGATCAAAACGAGAGCGCCGGCCCAGGCGAGCCGGTGCCATTCGTCATAGGGCGAGATGGCATAGACGAAGATCTGCAGGGGAAGGGCGGCGATGGGCTCGTTGAGGTGAAAGGACCAGAACTGGTTTCCGAACGCGGTGAAGAGCAGCGGGGCCGTTTCACCGGCGACACGTGCGAAGGCGAGCATGCAGCCCGTGATGATGCCGGGCGAGGCGGTGCGCAGAGAGATCGAGATGGCGGTGCGCCACTTGGGGACGCCAAGGCCGAGAGCGGCCTCGCGCACGGAGTTCGGCACGATGAGCAGCATCTCCTCGGTGGTTCGGGTGATGGTAGGAACCATCATGATGGCGAGGGCGATGCCGCCGGCGAGCGCCGAGAAGTGTTTCTGGTGGAGGACGACGAGGGCATAGATGGAGATGCCCATCACGATCGAGGGAACACCGTTGAGGACGTCGGCGGTGAAGCGGACGGCGGCGGCGATGGCGGTTCCACGGCCGAACTCCGCGAGGTAGAGACCGGCGGCGATGCCGATGGGAATGCCCATGAGGCTGGCGAGGCCGAGGACGATGCCGGAGCCGACGATGGAGTTCGCCATGCCGCCGCCGGGCTCGCCGACCGGTGCGGGGATGTGGGTGAAGAAGGCAAGGTTCAACGAGCTGGCGCCTTTGAACAACAGATATCCGAGGATCGCGATGAGAGGGGTGAGGACAGCGATGGTGGCTAAGACCGCCAGGCCGGATACAAAGAGGTTCAACGCGGACCGGCGCATGCGATTGCCCCTTGAAAGACGGACGGGTGCGCGCTGGGGCTGATCGCTCGAGGGTGCGGGCGCGAGCGTCCTAGGGAGTGTCTGGGGGGGCGTGGGAATGGGTGGTGTGCTCATGCCTATGCGACCCTCGGTGGCGCGCCGCGGGTGACGGCCCAGACCATGAGGCGGGCGGTGGCGTTAACCACGATGGTGACGAGGAAGAGGGCGAGGCCGATCTCGATGAGAGCGGAGAGGTAGAGGTCGCCGGTGGCCTCGGAGAACTCGCCGGCGATGACGCTGGCGAGGGTGTTGGCCGGGGCGAAGAGTGAACCGCCGATATTGGGGTGATTGCCGATAACCATGGTGACGGCCATGGTCTCGCCGAGGGCGCGGCCGAGCCCGAGCATGATGGCGCCGACGATGCCGATGCGCGAGTTGCGGAGGACGCTGATCCGGATCATCTCCCAGCGGGTGGCTCCGAGAGCGAGGGCGGCTTCGCGCTGGGAGTTGGGCACCGCCAGCATGATGTCGCGGGTGAGCGAGGAGATGATGGGAAGGATCATGATGGCGAGGATGATCGATGCGGTGAGGAGACCGACACCGAAGTTGGCGCCGCTGAAGAGGCCGGTCCAGCCGAAGAACCTGACAAGGAAGGGGCCGATCTGGTTACGCATGATGGGAACGAGCACGAAGACGGCCCAGAGTCCATAGACGACAGACGGGATGGCGGCGAGGAGCTCCGTGAGGAAGGAGATGGGCGCGCGCAGGGGACGTGGGCAGAGCTCGGTGATGAAGACGGCGACCCCGAGGGCGAGCGGGACGGCAATGAGGAGAGCGATGAGCGACGTGGCCAGGGTGCCGTAGATGAACGGCAGCGCGCCGAAGTCGCCGCTGACGGGATCCCACGCGGAGCGGGCGAAGAAGCGCCAGCCGAACTGATGGAGCGATAGCTGCGAACGCAGGATGAGGATAGCGAGGATGAAGAGGACGATGGCGAAGATGGAACAGGCGCAGAGGAGCATGAGCCCGGCAAAGCCGCGATCGGCGAGGGCACCACTGCCTCGACCGCTGAGAAAAGAGCGGATAGGAGAGGAGGCGGAGGCCGCAGATGCGTGCACGGATTTTTCCGATGATTTTTCCGGGGAGACCACGGGAGCCGGATTCGGCGTAGGCGTCGCGGGGACGGAGTCGCGGTCTATTGTCATTCGAGTGGGAGGCACACGCCACTTCCTTTGATGCTGCCCGGGGTGGAGGACTCTGCCGCGCGGAAGGGATTTCGGAGCGAAGCACGGTTGAGGGGTGGATGCGCCGCACGGATCCGGAGATCTAACAATCCGTGCGGACGCGGGGGTTATTTCATGTTGGCGATGCTCTTGCGAACGGCCTCCTGAACGGGCATGGGGAGTGGAGCGTAGCTCATTGAGGCAGCCTCACCCTCGCCATGGTCGAGCATCCAGATAAGGAAGTCGGAGAGGATTTTGGTCTTGGCGGCGTCGCCTGACTGCGTCGGGATGAGCAGCCAGGTGAAGGAGGAGATCGGGTAGGAGGCATCGCCTGGGGCATTGGTGATCGAGACGCGGAAGTCGGCGGGCATGGCTTGCGCGCTGGCCGCGGCGGCTGCCGTGACGGCGTCCGTGCTGGCCCGGACGAACTTGCCGGAGGCGTTCTTCACGGCACCGAAGGGCATCTTGTTCTGCACGGCGTAGATCAGTTCAACGTAGCCGAAGGAGTTGGGTGACTGCCGAACCATGCCGGCGACGCCCTCGTTTCCTTTCTGGCCGATGCCGGTGGGCCACTTGACGGAGGTGCTCCGGCCAACTTTGGCGGAGAAGTCGGGGCTGACCTTAGAGAGATAGTCCGTGAAGATGTAGGTAGTTCCAGAGCCATCCGAGCGATAGACGGGGAGGATGGGATTGCCGGGAAATGCGACGCCAGGATTATCGTGCGCGATGCGGGGATCGTTCCACTTGGTGATCTTGCCGAGGTAGATGTCGGCGATGACATCGGGGGAGAAATTGAGATCTTTCGTGACTGCGGCGATGTTATAGACGGGAACCACGGCACCGAGGACTGTCGGGATGTGCATGGTCTTCACCCTGGCGCCCGAGATCTGCTGGTCAGTCATGGGGCCGTCTGTCGCACCGAAGTCCACGGTACCCTCGGAGACCTGACGGATGCCCCCGCCAGAGCCGATGGGCTGGTAGTTGATGTGTATGCCCGGGTGCTGCTGGCTGTACTCGCTGAACCACCGGGAGTAAATGGGATTGGGAAAGGTAGCACCCGCACCATTGAGGTTGGCTCCGCCGGATGTAGCAGTGTTTGGAGCGGAGCTGGGCTTGCAACCTGCGGCGGTGAGGGCCAGCAGTGTGGCAGCGACGAGAGTTCGTTTCACTGAGGACGATCCTTTCCTGCGGTCCGGGAGATGGGCCTGTGGGGTACAGAGGCAGTCTGCCTGAGTATGGTTACGGCGCGGTTAATATCCCGACGGTGCGGCTAAGATGCCGAGCATCTCGGGAGTTCCTTAGCCTGGGCCGGTTTGCGAGGCTGCACATGGGAGGGTGAAGAGGAAGTCGCTGCCGACGTTGAGCTCGCTTTCGGCGCGGATGGCGCCGCCCTGGGCTTCTACGATGTGGCGGGCGATGGCGAGGCCAAGGCCGGTGCCGCCGGATTCGAGCGAGCGCGCCTTATCGACGCGGTAGAAGCGCTCGAAGAGGCGAGGCAGGTGCTCGGAGGCGATTCCCGGGCCGAAGTCGCGCACGGAGAACTCAACGGAAGGGGACGGATGGTTGATGGAGCGCGCGCTGAGCACGACACGGGCGATGCCGGAGGCGCGATCGCGACCATACTTGACCGCGTTTTCGATGAGGTTGGAGAGGACCTGGACGGCGGCATCCGCGTCGACCAGGACCTCCGCGGGGCAGAGCTCTGCGATTTCGAGCACGGCGTTCGCGTCCTGGACCAGACCTTCCATGGCCTGGACAGCATCGCGAACCAGGGTGTCGGCCCGCAGCAGAACGGGATGAAGCTTCTGTTCGGAGGACTCGACCCGCGCCATGGTGAGCAGGTCTTCGGTGAGGCGATTCATGCGGTTCGCGTTTTTGAGGATGGTGGAAAGGAAGCTGCGGGCCTGGGGGCTGAGGGAGGCCTCGTGATCGAGCAGGGTCTCCACATAGCCGGTGATGGAGGTGAGGGGGGTGCGGAGCTCGTGGGAGACGTTGGCGACGAAGTCTCGCTGGGTGCGCTCGACGTGTTCGACGCGGGTGACGTCATGGATGAGGGCGACGGCGCCTCCGGAGGGCATGGGGGACGCGTTGATTTCATAGATGCGGCCTGGAACGAGGGAGGTGGAGCGACGCTGACAGAAGGATCTGTGCTCGATGGCCGATCGAACGCATTCGAGGACCTCCGGATCGCGGATGGTCTGGACGAGCGAGTGCCCGATGCGCACGGTACTTTGCCCCGAGGCTGCGGGATTCCACGCGGGCATGAGGCGCTGCATACGCTCGTTCGACCACTGTATCCGTCCTGCCGGGTCCACGGCCACGACGGCGTCCGGCAGGCTGTCGATCATGGCCTCGAGTTCATGGCGGCTGTCGGAGGTCTCACGGAGAGCACGCTGCACCTCACGAGAGGCTCGGGCGAGCGATCGGGCGAGGGAGTCGAAGTCGGTATAGCGCTGATCGAGGATGTTATCAGCCAGGTTTGCCGCGAGGGTTCCAGAGGAATGATCGGAGGTGCTGGCGGGACGTGCCGCCAGAGTGACGGCCGCGGTCTGCAGAGGGATGATGCTGGCGCGGACGGAACGCGACAGGAGATAGGCGCTGAGCGACGCCCAGGCGAGCACAAGCAGGGTGGCAAGGATCCAGCCATGCGGGATAAGCCAGCTCCGGATGGCGACGATGAAGGCCATCGCAAGGGCAAGGCGGACGAAGAAGGCGAAGAAGAGGCTGCGAGTCATCGGTGGTCGTTCAGCTCTCCTTAGACTAACGGTTGCCGAACCGGGGGAGGGATCGCAGAGTGTCGGAGGTGACGGTGAGGAGCCCGAGACGCGGCTTCAGATTCCATGCTGCCGGTTGCGCCTCAGAGGCTGCGGTTTTTTCAAATACGCGCCGTAAAGGGGGTCTGCGGGCGGGATTCAGCTTACTTGGGACTCACTCAGGACGGGCGTGTTCCTAGGGATCTCGAAGCGGTATCCGGCGCCGCGCATGGTTTTGAGGAAGCGCGGGGATTCCGGGTCGGTTTCGATCTTTTCCCGGATTCGACGCACGTAAACGTCGACGGAGCGGGGGGTGACGAAGCGAGCGTCGCCCCAGACGGCATCCAGGAGGTGATCGCGGCTGAAGACCCGGCCGGGGTGACGGGCGAGGTAGTCGAGCAGGCGAAACTCGGTTGCCGTGGTCGTGACGAGGTTGCCGGAGACGCGAAGCTGCATGGCGCTGGCATCGATCTCGATGTCGTCGAATCGGAGGGTGGAGGGGGTGGTGGGCCGCTCGAAGCGCCGAAGAACGGCTTTGACGCGGGCCTGGAGCTCGCGGGTGGCGAAGGGCTTGGTGATGTAATCGTCGGCGCCGAGTTCCAGGCCTTGAACACGGTCGTTTTCGGCTGCGCGGGCAGTTAGAAAGATGATCGGGATGATGGAGAGGGAGGGGTTCTGGCGAAGGCGGCGGCAGAGGTCGAGGCCATCTCCGCCGGGGACCATGATGTCGAGAAGGAAGAGTGCCGGGGGGTGACGCTCGGCATCAGCGACAATGCTGCCCTGGGTAAGGTAAGGGCGGACGGTGTAGCCGGCGCTTTCGAGGTGATACTGCACCAGCCGGGAGATATCGGCGTCGTCCTCCAACACAAAGATGGTCTGGCTCAACGTGGCGTCCTCAGATGGTTGTGGTGTACCACGAGCATGTCAGCGGGATTGCGCGCGGGGATTGCTTTGAGGCTAACCTCCGATTGCAAACGGACGATGAATGATGGCAAACGGACGAGGGAATGCGATGGCAGACGGCGGGGGATGCCGTGCGGTGCTCCTCATGCGGAAGAGGCCACGGCAAGTTTATCGAGCTGTTGGAGAGCGATCGCGGCCGCGGCTTGGCAGTCTGCGCGCGAGACATCCAGATGGGTTACGAAGCGGAGGGTATGAGGTCCGATGGCGCTGGCGAGCACGCCGTGCTGCTTGAGCGCTTTGACCACGGCAGGGGCGTCGCCGCGATCTCTCAGGGAGAAAATGACGATGTTGGTCTGCACGGCGTCAAGATCGATCTCGACCGCCGGACTGCCTGCCACTGCCAGCGCAAGCAGCTGCGCATTGGCATGATCCTCGGGAAGGCGCGCGGGCATCTCGGTGAGAGCGATCAGGCCCGCTGCAGCGAGGATCCCGGCCTGGCGCATTCCACCGCCAAGCGCCTTGCGATAGACGCGGGCGTCCTTGATGTGAGCGGCGGAGCCGACGAGCATGGAGCCTACCGGAGCGCCGAGCCCCTTGGAAAGGCAGAACATGACGGTATCGAAGCCCTGCGTGAGATCGGCGACCGAGGTGTTCAGCGCGGAGGCGGCGTTGAAGACGCGTGCGCCATCGAGGTGAGTGGGCAGGTCTGCCTGCCGGGCGCCCGACCAGATCTCCCGCAGAACGGGAAGCGGGGAGACGGTTCCGCCAGCCATGTTGTGGGTGTTCTCAATGCAGATAAGGCCGGTTGGCGCGCGGTAGTAGATCTCGGGAGCGATGGCCGGCTGGAGGTGTTGCCAGGTGAGGATGCCCCGCGGGGCGGCGACGGTGCGCGGGAGGCAGCCGGAAAAGGCGGACACCATGGCCATCTCCCAATCGAGGATGTGGGAGCGGGCCTCGCAGAGGACCTCCTGGCCATGCCGCGTGTGGAGACGGATGGCGATCTGGTTGCCCATGGTCCCGGTAGGGACGAAGATGGCAGCTTCCCTGCCGAAGATTTCTGCGGCGGTTCGCTCCAGGCGGTTGACGGTCGGGTCTTCGGAGTAGACGTCGTCGCCGACATCGGCGTTTGCCATGGCGTGACGCATGGCGGGGGTGGGCCTGGTGACGGTATCGCTGCGGAGATCGATGGGCACGTGGGTGGCTGGCTCCTTTGATTCGCGTGACAGGTGGTTCGCGTGACAGATGGTTCGCCTGGCAGGATTATGCAGCGGCTCGGATAAGGAGGCGGCTGAAGAGCTCATTCGAGAGGACACGGCCGCGCGCGGTGAGATGGATGCGGTCGTCCTCGAGGGCGACCAGGCCCTCTGCCGCGGCCTCGGTGATGAGCGGCAAGACGAGGTCGACGAGGCGGTTGCCGAACTCATCTCTCAAGACCTCGACGCAGAGCCCTCCATTGGTGCGCAGGCCGAGGAAGAGCGTCTCCTCGAAGGCCTCGTTTTCGGTGATGGGCTCGACGACGGTCCTTTGCGAGGCGAATGCAGCCCGATGGGAGGCCAAGGCAAGCGGGTGGAAGGCGCTGTCTTCTCCGCCAGGGCGCGGGGCCGGGTGGAGATAGGCTTCGAGATCTCCGGTGTTGGCGAAGCGCACTGCGCCCGAGGCGGAGCGGAGGAACGAGTGGGCGTCCAGGCCGAAGCCAAGGTACGGCTTGCGCCGCCAGTACTTCAGGTTATGAGCGGATTGGAAGCCGGGCCGGGCGAAGTTGGAGATCTCGTACTGGGCGATGCCGGCCGAGGCGAGACGATCGCAGGCGAGCTGATAGAAGGCAGCGGAATCATCGTCGGAAGGAACGGTCGAGCCGCCGTAGCGATCGCCGCCGGCCAAGATCTCGCGGCCTAAGCGAGAGTCCTCGTCGACCTCGAGCATATAGACACTGATATGGGGAACGCCGCTTGCAACTGCCTGGTCGATGGAGCTGATCCAGGAAGCTTCGGTCTGGTGCGGAAGTCCGGCGATGAGGTCGAGGGACAGGTTGAGGATGCCGGCAGAGCGGACCTGTTCGAACTGGGACCGGCACTGCTGGGCGGAATGGAGGCGTCCGATGGCGGCGGACTCCCGGTCGATGAAGCTTTGGACGCCGAAGCTGAGGCGGTTGACTCCGTGGCGCTGAAGCTCTTCGAGCGTGGCTGGGCTGAGCTGGTTGGGAGCGCACTCGACTGTGATCTCCGGATCGGAGGGCAGGAGGAACTGGTCGCGGAGACTGGAGAAGATTCGCCGGACGTCCCCGGGCGAGAGCAGGCTGGGTGTGCCGCCGCCAAAGTAGACCGTATCCGCCGTATCGGGTAGCTTCCATCCGAGCCCGGAGGCGGATCTCCGGGCAGAGGCAATCTCCTCGCAGAGGCGATCGACGTACCCGGGAAGGCGGCCGGGGGCGAAGGCGTCCGAGGCAAAGTTGCAGAAGCTGCACTTGGCGCGGCAGAACGGGATGGAGAGGTAGAGGCCGAGGGGGTCCATGTTGCTGGACTTTATTGTTTCACGGGCGCTGTTTGACCGACGGACCGGCGCTCCCGTGCGGGTCGAAGCTCGCTTCAGCGCAGGTCCGTGAGTCGGCGGACGTGGCGTCGCATCTAGAATAGTGACCAGCCGATGCCTGAAGACAAGAAATCTGACGCGACCAACAAGGAAGCCAAGACCGCTGCGCACGAGGATGAGGTTGTCGGCAAGGCTTACGACAGCCGTCTGATGAGGCGGCTGCTGACGTATCTCCGACCCTACAAGCTGCAGACTGCTCTCAGCGCCGCGGCGATTGTGTTCAAGGCGGGCAGCGATGTGATCGGGCCGTACCTGGTAAAGGTGGCGGTCGACGCGTACATGATGCCGGGCACCCCCGGCCGGCTCGGGCATCTCTCCTGGCTGGCGCGGCACCTGAGCCGGGACCCGTCAGTTGGCATCTCCCAAATCGGGCTGCTGTACCTGGGATCGCTCCTGCTGACGTTTTTGCTCGAGTTCGTCCAGACCTACCTGATGCAGTGGACCGGGCAGAAGATCATGTTCGACATGCGGAGCGAGATCTTTCGCCATCTGCAGAGGATGGCCCCCGCGTTCTTCGATCGCAACCCGGTGGGCAAGCTGGTGACGCGGGTGACGAGCGATGTGGATGCGCTGAACGAGATGTTCACCTCGGGCGTGCTGGCGATTTTCGAGGATGTCTTTGTTCTGGCGTTTATCGTGATCATCATGCTCGAGATGAGCTGGCCGCTGGCGCTGCTGGCGCTGTCTGTCCTGCCGGCGATCCTGTATGTGACCAAGATTTTCCGCAAGCATGTGCGGGAGAGCTACCGGCGGATCCGGTCGGCGATCGCGCGGATTAACAGCTACATGCAGGAGCATGTGAGCGGCATGCAGGTGGTGCAGCTGTTCAACCGCGAGCAGAGGGCCTACGACGACTTCGCGGCCATCAACCGGCAACACATGGACGCGTTCAAGGATGCGATTCTGGCCTACGCGCTCTACTACCCGGCGGTAGAGCTGTTGAGTTCGATCGCTATCGCGCTGGTGATCTGGAGAGGCGGGGCAAGCGTTCTGCACCGGACCGTGACCCTGGGGGTGCTGATCGCGTTCATGCAGTACGCGCAGCGGTTCTTCCGGCCGATCATGGACCTGAGCGAAAAATACAACATCCTGCAGGCGGCCATGGCGGCCAGCGAGCGCGTCTTCAAGCTGCTGGACACCGCGCCCGAGATCCTTTCGCCGGCGTCACCGGTTGCGGGGGATGGATCGGGACGAGTTGAGTTCAGGAACGTGTGGTTCACCTATCAGAGGCTGTCGGAGGAGGACCGGAGGGCGCTCGAGCCGGTTCCGGCGGCAGAGCTTTCCGTGCGGTCGGGGATCGAGTGGATCCTGCGTGACGTGAGCTTTGTGATCGAGCCGGACGAGACGGCAGCGATTGTGGGGCATACCGGGGCGGGCAAGACGACGATGACCGCCCTGATGATGCGTTTCTACGACGTGCAGCGCGGACAGATCCTGGTCGACGGCGTGGATGTCCGCGAACAGGACCTCCATGCGCTGCGCCGTAGGTTCGGTGTCGTTTTGCAGGATCCGTTCCTGTTCACGGGAACGATGGCGACCAATATCCGGCTTGGATCGAGCTGGATCGACGACGCGCAGATGGAGAGGGCGGCCGAGGATGTCAACGTCGCCGATTTCATCCGGACGCTGCCGGCGGGCTTCGATGAGCCTGTGAACGAGCGCGGGGCAACGCTTTCGACGGGCCAGAAGCAGCTGATCAGCTTCGCCCGGGCGCTGGCGCACGCACCGGGCATCCTGATTCTGGATGAAGCGACGAGCTCTGTGGATACGGAGACGGAGCTGCGGGTTCGGGCGGCGCTGGAGCGGATGATCTCTGGACGGACGAGCGTGCTGATCGCTCATCGGCTGTCGACCATTCAGCGTGCGAGCACGATCCTGGTCATGCACAAAGGGCAGCTGCGCGAGCAGGGCTCGCACCAGGAGCTACTGATGCAGCGAGGGCTCTACTGGAAGCTGTACCAGCTGCAGTACCGCGATCAGGAGATGGGGACCGCAGCGGCGAATCCAGAGGCCGTCTCGGCGGATTGATCGCTGCTGGGCTGGTCATCGCTGTTGGGCCGGTCCAGGTGGCTGTGAGTTCCGGCAAGCTAAACTCATCGCATCGAGACGTTTGCCAAGGCGCGGATTTTTCTATCAGCGGGGGAGGCCTCCGGGGATCAGTACGGGGCTGAGATCATCCGCGGGCTTCGGGCGGAGGTCACCGCGGCCGTCTTCACCGGTCTCGGTGGGCGGGAGATGGAGGGTGCGGGGCTCGAAAGGATCGTCCGCGCGGAAGATGTCGCGGTGATGGGGATCACGGAGATCCTGCTGCACATCCCGAGAATTTACAGGAGCTACCGCAAGCTGGTCCGGTCGATCCGCGAGCAGAGGCCGGACGTGGCGGTTCTGATCGATTTCCCCGACGTGAACTTCAGGCTGGCCAAGCACCTGCACCGGGCCGGAGTGCCAGTGGTGTGGTTCGTGAGCCCACAGCTCTGGGCGTGGAAGCGAAGGCGTTTGCGCTGGGTTCAAGAACGGGTCGAGCGGATGCTGGTCATCTTCCCGTTTGAGGAGGGCTTTTACCGGGCAAGAGGGGTGGCGGTCGAGTTTGTAGGTCATCCCCTGGCGACGGGGACGATTCCGGGCGGGTCGCGGGAGTCGTTTGCCACAGCAAATGGGCTGGATATATCGAAGCGTTGGGTTGCGCTGCTTCCGGGAAGCCGGGCCAAAGAGGTGTCCGCGAACCTGTTCACGATGCTGCAAGCGGCAATCCTGCTGGCCGCCGAGGGAGAGTTCGAGTTTGTGCTGCCGATCGCGTCTACGCTGGAGATGAGCTGGGTGGAGGCACAGATCGAGAGCTGGGTGGAGAGGCGCAGGCACTTTGGAGGGAAGCCGCTGCCGAAGCTGAAGCTGGTGCGGGAGGCGCGGGAAGCGCTCTCCCATGCCCGGGCGAGTGTTGTCGCCAGTGGAACGGCGACGGTGCTGGCGGCGGTTGCAGGGAACCCGTTCGTGGTGGTGTATCGGGTGTCCGGGATGACGTTTCGCCTGGCGAAACGGCTGGTGCGGTATCCACCGGAGGTGGACGCGGAGGTGGACGCGGATGGGAATCTGCCGGTGGCGATGGTGAACCTGGTGGCGGGAAGGCGGCTGGTGCCGGAGTTGCTGAACGATCGGTTTACGCCGTCCGGGGTCGTGAGTGCGTTGCGGCCGCTGCTGGAGGATGGGCCGGAGCGGGAGAAGCAGGTTCAGGGGTTGGCTGAAGTCCGTTCGCGACTGGCCTCGCCGGGTGCTGGGGGCGGACTTGGGCGCGTGGTTGGGACGGTTCTGGATTTGTTGCCGCGACGGCCGGGCTAGTCCGAATCCGCGCCGGTCGCGTCTAAAGTTATGTCGGCAGGAGGTTCCCTGCCCCTGAGGATCTGGCTTGTATGTTGAAGATGTTCCGAGGAGTTTTGTTTGTCCTGGCGTTTGCTGCCGTGTTGTCGGAGAGGTGTGCAGCTGCACCGCTGCGGCAGCCCCTGCAGATTACGGGGTATGTGATCAGCGCCGATCTTGATCCGGGCACAAACAAGCTTTCGGCGACGGCGGCTGTGACCTTTACGGCGCTCGAGGATCTGACGTCCGCGACTTTTGAGCTGAACAACGGGCTGCAGATCACAAGGTTGACCGACGCGGCGAGGAGGTCCTTGCAGAGCGAACGCCTGAGCACGAACTCGACGGTGCGAGTCGCGCTGGCAACACCGATGGCGAAGGGGACCAGTACAACGTGGAACTTCGACTATGCGGGCACGCTGGTGGGGTCTGAGACCAGCCCTGTCGAGGGCATCAAGCTGGCGGCGGTTGCCGATCCGATCAGCATCCTGTTGTACCCGGGCCGGTGGTTCCCGATGGTGGGACTGTGGACCAACCGATTTACGGCAGAGATGCACATCCTGGTGCCCGCGGACGAACGGGTGATCGGGAGCGGCAGCGGCGTCGCGGGCGTGAAGAAGAGGGGGGGAAACCGGAGCGAGTACACCTTCAACTGGGCGAAGCCCGGGTTTCCAGGAACTATTGTCGCCGGTAAGTTTCTGGAGCCGATCTCGGCTCCAGGCGTAAACAACATACGGGTGTGGGTCACCGAGAAGCATAAGGCGAATGCGGTGCCGTTCGCGCAGGACGCGGCGAAGCAGTTCGAGTTCATGTCGAGCACCTTTGGGCAACCGGAATCTGGACGAATCAACATTGTTGAGCTGCCGGACGATGCGGTCTCGGCAGCATGGGCTCCCGAGATCGCTGCGATCGCCGGCAATCGAATTGCCGACCCGCGCAATGCGCAGCGGCTTCTGGCCAATACCCTGGCGCATCAGTGGTGGGGATCGGAGATCTCTCCAGCGACCCTGAACGATGCCTGGATCACCAACGGCATGAGCCGCTATGCGGAGCTGATGTACGTGGAGGAGAGCGCCGGCAAGACGGCATTCGAGGCCGCGGCCACCGACGTTTCCGCTGGAGCGCTGGCCTACGACACGGAGCCGCTGAGCACGGTGGGGCGGCTCGACCCTTTCTCACCGCAGTTCCAATCGATGACGCTTGAAAAGGGTGCGATGGTCTTCCATATGCTGCGCTGGGAGATGGGCGATGAGGCATTCACGAAGTATCTGCGCGGGCTGCTGAGCCAGTACACCGACAAGGGCGTGCGCAGCTCCGATATGGCCACGGTGGCGGAGGCGCAGACACAGCTGCAGCTGACGCCTTTCTTCGCGCAGTGGCTCGACGGAACGGGAGCACCGACGTTTACCGACAAGTTCACGGTATACCGGCTGAGCAACAACAAGGGTTTCCGGACGATTGGATCCATCGACCAAGATCTCGATCTGTTTCGCATGCCGGTCGAACTGCGGATCGAGACGGACGGAAAGACGGAGACGCGGCGGGTGGATGTCTCGGGGCAGGAGTCCCGCTATACGGTGGACACGTTTGGCCGGCCGCGCCGGATTACGATCGATCCACAGAATTGGCTGCTGAAGAGCACGCCAGACCTGGCGGTGCGGGTGGCCGTGCTGCGGGGGCAGCAGCAGGCGGCGCAGGGAGATCTGACGGCCGCGCTGGTCGAGTACCAGAAGGCGCTCGATGCAAACAAGATCTCTTCGCTGGCGAGCTACCGCATCGGGGAGGTGTTCTTCCAGCAGAGAAACTATCAGTCGGCGGCGAACAGCTTTCGCGACGCGCTACGTGGAGACGGCGACCCCAAGTGGACGGAGGTCTGGAGCCATGTGGAGCTGGGCCGGATCTTTGATGTAACCGGGCAACGGGATCGTGCGGTGAACGAGTACCGGCTGGCGGTGCAGACGAACGACAACACGCAGGGAGCGGTGAACGAGGCGCGTGCCCTGATGCAGAAGCCGTACGAGCGGCCACGGACGGAGAACTGAAGCGGGAAACTGAAGCTGGAGCTAGTCGTAGCGGAGAGCTTCGATGGGGTCGAGGTTGGAGGCCTGGATGGCTGGGATCATGCCGCTTACAGTCCCGACGACGATAAGGATGGTGGTCGCGATGATGACGATGGGTGGGGAGACGAGCAGGTGGATGTCGGCTGCCTCGGCATTGGAGGCGAGAGCGCTGTAGAAGGTGATGCTGCCGACCGACTTGGCCACGATGTAGGCCAAGGCGACGCCGCCGATTCCGCCGACACCGGTGATGACCATCGCCTCGGCCAGGAACTGAAGCAGGATGTGGCGCTTACGTGCGCCTAGAGCCTTTTCGACGCCAATCTCACGGGTACGCTGCTGCACGCTGACGAGCATGATGTTCATCAGGCCGATGCCTGCGATGCCAAGGGTGAGGGCTCCGATGAAGAGCAGAAGGGCTTGCAGGCCGAGCGAGATAATGCGGAACTGCGCCAGCTGCTGCATGATATCGGCGACGAAGATGGCGTTGCGGTCGGATGGGCGGAAGCTGTGGAGAGAGCCGAGGAGATTGCGGACTGCCTGCTGGATCGCGGTGTGATCGCCGCGGTAGCTGAACCAGATGCCGTCGATGTACTTCGTATCCTTGATGTCGCTGAAAGTTGAAAACGGGAGGTACACGACGCGGTTCAGGTTATCGTCGCCCTCCTGCATCTTGGCCTTGAGCACGCCGATCACCTCGAAGCCGATGCCATTGATCCGGATCGTCTGGCCGAGCGGATACAGACCCGAGAACAGCTTCTGCTTCGCCTCGGAACCGATGACCACGACGTGGGCACGCTGCTGGACGTCGTTGGCCGAGAGCCAACGCCCGGAGGCGATGTTCATGTTCATGATGCTCATCAGCTCCGGGCGCGTACCGTCGACCTCCCAGGTGTAACTGTGCATTTCGTTCTGCACGGAGACGTTCTTGTTCATCATGGGGGTGGCGGCGAGGACGCCCTGCAGACTCTCCTGGATACGCTCCACATCCTCGATCTGCAGGCGCACTTTGATGCCGGCCTTGGCGCCGCCGGCCTGCTCGCTTGTGGTTCCGGGGAAGATGCCGATCATGTTGGTGCCGAACTGCGCGAAGATGGTCTCGAAGGCGCGCCCGAAGCCAGCGCCGTAGGCGAGGAGAAGCACGACGGTCGCGATTTCCCAGGCCATGCCGACGACCGTGATTGCGGTGCGCCGCATGTTGTAACGCATGGCCTCCATCGCCTGACCGAAGATGTCCCGCAGCATGCTGGCGTTCATGAGGCTTACTCCTTGCGCAGCGCCTCGACCGGCTCAAGCAGCGCCGCTTTGCGTGCGGGATAGATGCCTGCAACGACCCCGCAGACGGTGAGCGTGCCGAGCGCCATCGCAGCCGACCATGGAACCAGGCGCGGGGGATCGAAGCCCATATCGTTATTGCCGAGCGCCTTTCCGAGTACGATCATGAGCACGCTGGCACCCGCTATGCCGATCAGGCCGCTGAGGCCGGTCAGCAGCAGGCCCTCCATGAAGAACTGGAGAAGGATGTTGCGATGGGTGGCGCCGAGCGCCTTGCACAGACCGATCTCTTTGGTGCGCTCCGTGACCGTGACCAGCATGATATTGATGATGCCGACGGCGCCAAGCGCGAGGGTGACGATACCGACCGCGCCAAGGAAGAGATCCATCGCGGTGAAGATGACGCCTACGGTACGCTGGGCCTTGATCGTGTCCCACTCCTGGAAGGCCTCGGTCGCGGTGGGATCGAAGCCGTGGCGCTCCGCGACGATCTGGTGCACCTCGGCTTTGGCGGTCTCGTTCAGGTCCGGCGTCGTGGGCTGGTAGTCGATGCCGCTGAGCGAGTCGTGGGGGATGTTCTTTCCTACCAGCGCGAAGTTGTCGAGCGCGGTCGTGATCGGGATATATAGCTTCTGGTTCTCGTACGTGTTGTTGCCGCGGCCGCCCTTTGCCGCGACCCCGACGACCTGGAAGCGCAGACCGTTGATGGTGATGAAGGCGCCCATCGAGGGATGCCCCATGAAGAGCATCTCGTTGACCTTTTGCCCGAGAACGACGACGTGGCGATGATCGGCGATGTCGGCATCGCTGAGGTAGCGGCCTTGCGCCAGGGGGATGGTGCGGATCTTCTGCACATTGGACTCTACGCCCCAGACCGCGCCGGCGAAGCTGGTGTATTCGCTTGTCTGCTTGAGGTCGCCGCGGATGAGCAGGCCCGTGACATCGCGTACATGGGGGGCGCGGGCACGCAGTGCGTCGCAGTCACTGAGCGTGATCTTGTAGGGACGGCCGCCGTTGTGCTGGCCGGGCAGCGCGGGGATGATTCCCGCGTCGAGAAAGATGATGTCACTGCCGATTGTCGAGAGGGAGCGCTTCTGGCCTGAGCGAAAGCCTTCCCCAAGGCCGATCAGCAGAAGCAGGGATGCGACGCCCCAGGCTATTCCGAACATGGTGAGAAACGAGCGAAGCTTGTTCGCGGTGATGGAACGGAAGACCGGCGCGACGATGTCGAGGAAGCTATGCATGGAAGAGCGGCAGGCGGCGTTCTAACCGGGGGTACGCAAAGGGAGCGGCTGCGGTTCCGTCAGGGGCGGCGGAGAGGAGCAGCGGCTATTGCCGAGACGGCATTTTTGACCAGCATGGGAGCTTCGGGATCGAGAAGAGCCTCGGTCAGGAAGCCTAGCCGCGACAACATGCCCTCGACTGCCTGGAGCGGGCCGGGCGAGGCGGATGGAGGGTACAGAAGATGGAGCCGGGCACGGGGCAGGGAGGCCGAGGCGAAGGGCAGGCCGCGAAGGGCGAAGCAGCGATCCGGGCGGTAGACGCAGGAGGCCAAGTCCGTGATGCTGAGGGCCTCGGACGGGGTGCAGAGGATGGTTCGCGGCGGGGCCATCCGGTCGACCATGCTGAAGATCTCGAGCTTGGACTCAAGCTCATCCGGGACGAAATCGATGGCGATGTCCGCGTTGCGGACCGCATCCTCGACGGTGGAAACCAGGGAAAGCAGACCCGTGGAGGAGGAGAGCTCGAGCTGGGCGCGGCGCAAGTTCGAGGGCATCACGTCCTCGAGAAAGACGCGAAAGCTGGCGGCGAGGCAGGTGGCGGCGAAGTCGCGGCCGGCAGCGCCCGCGCCAATGATCGCAATGCTGCTGATCTGGACGGGGGATGACGGGGCGGACGGGGCGGCTTCGCGGGACACCATGGAGGAGCTCCGTTGAGCTACTTTGCGGCGGCCACGGCAGAGACGACGGACTCGTAGCTGGGATCGGCCTGCCGGATGTGATCGGAGATGCGCTGCCGCTCGTCGGGGGTCAGCGACGGCAGAGTGGCGAGAATGCGGCGCAGCGTTACGGAGATATCGTCGACATAGTTCATGGTGCGGATGGCTTCGCCGGAGAGAGGCATACGTGCTCCTGATGGTGTGGTCTGAAGACAGTCTAAACGCCCGCGCCGAGTTCGGCGCGGAGGCTGGCCTGGTCACTGGGCTTGCCGGCATCGACACCTTCGACCGGATCCTCGTAGGCGTCGCGGTCCGTCACCTCCATTAATTGGGAGAGCTGTGTGGCGAAGTCGGGATGGAGAGCGTCGAGGCGGTAGCGCCAGCTCCAGTTCCCTTCCCCGGCGGAGGGTGTGTTCATGCGAGCTTCGCTGCCGAGGTGAAGGATATCCTGCAACGGAAAGACGCATACGTTGGCTACGGAACGAGCGATGGTGCGAACCATGGCCCAGACAATCTCACCATCCGGGAGCGGGCCCAGGTACGACAGCACGGCGCGACGCTCCACCTCGGTCGCGTCCTCCCTCCACCAGCCCAGGGTGGTGTTGTTATCATGCGTGCCGGTGTAAGCGACGGTGTTCGGAACGTAGCGATGCGGCAGATACAGGTGACCGCCACGATCGGCGAAGCCGAACTGCAGGATGCGCATGCCGGGCATGCCAAAATGCTCGCGCAGTTCATCGACCTCCGGCGTGATGAGGCCGAGATCCTCGGCCACAAACGGCAGATCTCCGAACACCTCTCGCAGGCGAGCGAAGAGGGCGTGCCCTGGAGCCTTGACCCATTGACCGTTTACGGCTGTCTCCTCATCCGCGGCGATCGACCAAAAGGCTTCGAAGCCGCGGAAATGATCGAGACGAATGGTGTCGTAAAGCGTGAGAGCGCGGCGTATGCGGGCAACCCACCAATCGAAGCCCCGCTCCTGCAGGAGCCCCCACTTGTAAAGGGGGTTACCCCAGCGCTGGCCGGTGGCGGAGAAGTAGTCAGGAGGGACGCCCGACACGCGAATGGGGCGACGTTGTTCGTCGAGTTCGAAGAGCTCCGGGTTGGTCCAGACATCGGCGCTGTCGTAGCTGACAAAGATCGCAACATCGCCGAGGATCCGCACGTCTTTGCCCGCGCAAAAGGAACGAAGAGCACACCACTGCTCGCGGAAGAGGAACTGAATCGCCTGTTCGATCGCGAGCTCCCGGCCCCGCTCATTCATGACGTTGGTAAGGGCGCCGTTCTGGCGTTGCGCGAACTCGACGGGCCACTCATTCCAACTCACGTAGTCATAGGTCCGACGAAGCACGTTGAACATGGCGTAATCGGGAAGCCAGGAGATATTCTCGGCGCAGAATTTCTGGAAGTGAGCTCTCTGCTCGCCCGATGCGTGGTCGAGGAAGTTCGCGGCGGCCTCTTCCACCAGTGGCAGCTTCAGTCCGTGAACAGTGCCGTAATCTACCGGTCCCTCATGCCCAGGCAGGCCTTCCAGCCGATCGGAGGATAGCCAGCCGTCCTTCGCGAGCAGCTCCAGGCTGATGAGCAGCGGGTTTCCGGCGAACGCAGAGAGGGCCGAGTATGGCGAACTGCCATAGCCGGTCGGGCTGAGGGGAAGGACCTGCCACAGACGCTGCTTGGCTGCATGCAGAAAGTCGACAAAGGCGTAGGCCGCAGGTCCGAAGTCGCCTATGCCGCCCAAAGACGGGAGAGACGTGACGTGCAGCAGGATCCCAGAGCGGCGATCGTGCCGGTTTGCTTCTATGCCCATCGTTCCCCCAGTTCAGTTCCCACCGTATGATGCTGATTCTGACGCGACTTGGGAGCAAAGAGAGATGGCCTCGTTCCGGCCCGATAACCGGTGCTGGAAGAGACCATCCAAATCGGCCAGGAGCTCGCCGGCCCGATAGGCGAGGAGCTAGAGCCACGAGCTAGGCGCGGCTACGAGCTCAGTGGCCCAGCGCTAAGTGCCGAAGGGAGACGACCCGGGAGCCGGCTGCTTACGCGAGTACCGGATAGATCCGCTCTTTTCGTACTGCTGGGCGAGAGTGCCCAGGTAGATGCGGAAGACCTCATCGTGCTGCACGCTGAGAAGCTGCTCCCGCGCCTGGGTGAAGTTCTTCGCGATCTCCTCAGCGCTCGGCTCCTGTTTCTCCGTCACCGACAGGACGGCTCCGACGCGACCAACGTTGATGGGTCCGGAGATGGCGCCCTTCGGCAGGCTGAAAGCGACGGCACCCGGACCGCTCATGGCGCCGAGATCGGGCACTTGCGCTTCCTTGCCGACGAGGTCGCTGGTCCTGAGCGGAAGGTTCATCTCCGCGGCGGCCTTGCGCAGATCGTTGAGTGCCTTGGCGCGGTCATCCAGCTTGATGAGTTGAGCGTTCAACAGCTGAGGAACCTGCTGCTCGCGGAAGTCTTCAAGGATGTGCGACCTGTACTCGGAAAAGGTCGGAGCATGAGCGGGCTGAACGTCGGCCACTTGAAAGACCGCGAAGCCATCGCCGGTGGAGACAGCTTCGGGCGCCGCGCCTTTGCTCACGGCGAAGGCTTTGGTCAGGATGCCGGAGCTGTCCGCGAGACCGGGAACAACACCGTCCTTCGCAACGGGATCCGTGGTGACGGCGTGCAGGCCCTTGGCGGCCGCGGCCTTCTCGAGGCCGTTCTTTTTCGCATCATCGGCCAGCTGCGAGGCGAAGGTCTGCTCCGCTGCACCGGCGCGCTGCTGTTCAAGGATCGGCAGGATCTCCTGTTTCACCTCGGCCAGGGTCCGGGTATGTGCTGTCTTCTTATCTTCCACCTGAAGGATGTGGTAGCCGAACTGGGTCTTGATGACGTCGGAGGTCTGGCCGGGCGCGAGCGAAAACGCGGCCTTGTCGAAGGCGGGCACAGTCTTGCCCCGGTCGAGCCAGCCGAGCTCTCCTCCCTGTGCCTTGCTGCCGGGATCATCCGAGTTCTTGCTGGCGAGTTCGGCGAAGTTTCCTCCAGCCTTGATCTGCTTCAAAAGATCGTCGACCTTGGCCTTCGCCGCGGAGTCAGCCTTGGCATCCCCGGCGGCGGGTACAGCAATGAGGATGTGGCGGACCTTCACCTGCTCCTTGACCTGAAACTGAGCGAGGTGCGCGTTGTAGTACGCCTGGAGATCGGCATCGCTGATCTGGGGCTTGCCGCCGGGCAGGTTATCCGCGTTGAAGGCTACGTACTGGATTTTGCGGGTCTCCGGAATAGCCGTCGCGTAGCGGGCCTGACCTTGCTTGAAGAAGTCTTCGAGCTGAGCGTCAGTCGGATTAATTGTCTTCCGGATGTCATCGGCAGAGACGACCGCGTAGTCGAACTTGACCTTGGCGCCCTGCGCGCGAACGGCTTCACGGACCGCATTATCCGAGACGGTGACGCCTCCCGTGATTAACGCCTGGAGCCGGTTTAACTCCATATCGCTTTTGACCTGCGTCTCGAAGTCGGAGCGGCTGGTCTGAAAGGCGGACTGAACGAAGTTGATGTACGCATCGTCACCGATGTAGGTGCCGTTCGGGAACAGGTATTGAGCGAACGGACCCGTCTGCAGCTCGCGCCGGAGATCTTCGTCAGAGACCTGGAGATGCATGCGGTCAGCCTCGTGCTTCAGGATCTCGCGCTGAACCAGTATCTGTCCCGCACGCTGGGCCATGTACGGCAGCAGCATCTCGGGAAGGCGCTGCTGTTGCAACTGGCGTGCCGCGAGCTGGTTGACCTCAACCTGCTTGATCGGTGTGCTGTCGACGCCGAGCCGGCCAAGGATGCCGGGGTCCCGTACGGTGGCGAAGACGGTGCCGTCGTTTCTCGCGCCCGCATTATCAAAGATGCCCGGAACGAGCGTGATAACCATGGTGACGACAGCGAGGCCGATAATGACGGCAAAGATGATCTTGGTGGTGCGATTATTCTGCTGAAGAAGGCGAATCATACGTAGGTTGCGACCTTTGGTTCGTGCGGCGACGACCCGTCTCCGGGAACTGCCGGTGCCCGTAGTTTTGCTCGGTCCGGCGATCGTCATGACGACATACGCCAAATCATTTGCAGGGCAAGAAGAAAGTATAAATCAGGTGGGTGACTTACCCCTGCCGCGTAGGTTGGCTGCCGCGACGGGCTGATCAAATACGGACGGGGACTGGTCAGTAGGGATATGGGTAGGCATAGGGGTACGGGTAGCGTGGGTAGGGGACCGGATACACGTAAGGGGCTGGGCGGACGTAGCGTCGCCGCATCTGAGCAACCGCGGGTACACCGTAGCCGAGGCGTTCCACCTCCGCCTGAGAGACGGTGGCGAGCGCAACCGGCTGCGTGAGGTGAAAGGTCAGGATAGCTTCGGCCGGAACGTAGGCCTGTCCGCCCTCCGACGCGGCGGACGCGCCCACTCCCGCTGCTCCACCGACTCCGGCTCCGATTGCGGCGCCGGCTCCGCCCCCGGCAACCCCGCCGATGATTGCGCCGACCGCACCCAGGCCAAGTGCGCTGTTAACAGTGCGTGCGGTTCTATCCCCGCCGGCGTTCGACCAGATATCGGAGGTGATCGGATAAACCCTTCCGGCAAGTATCACATGGGTCAGTTGAAGGCCGATCTCTCCACGGCCCTTGAGCGCACCGGCGCTCCGGGATTCAACGACGGTGCCCTGGACGGTCGCGCCTCGAGGAATCGCGACCAGGTTGTCGGCAACAACATCGTTGAGCACGACTGCGTCGACTGTTCCGGGTTGGGTGTGACGGCTGTCGAGTTCCTGGTTGGTTCGGACCCGCAGCATCGCCCGTTCAGGAACCGTCACCATCTGGCCTCCCTCTTGTGGGCCGTACTGAGCGCGACCCGTGTATGGCGACTGTGGGTAAGCAGGCGGCGGAGCATAGGGCCCCTGGGCGTAGGGACGGCCGGGAGAGGGCCCTTGCTGCGCGGGCGCACCCGGGGGACGCTGCCGTGAGGACTGGCCAGACGGCTGTTGGGCCTGCCCGTAAGGTTCTGCTGGCTGACGGTAGGGGTCTTGAGGTTGAGCGTAGGGATCTTGAGGCTGACGGGAGGGCTCCTGCGGCGAGACCTGGGGCGTGGATGTTGGAGGGGAGGCCATCGTTCCATCAGATTGAAGCAGGGGGTTGGAGCCGTCGCTGCTTTGAGCAGTCTGGGTCTGGGTCTGGGTCTGGGTCTGGGTCTGGGTCTGGGTCTGGGTCTGGGTCTGGGTCTGGGTCTGGGTCTGAGTCGGGGCACTCGTGTTTGCCCCGGCGATCCTTGAATCGGTGCTCAAGGTGAGTTCGTCTACGACCTTTTGGACGCCCGGAGTGCGAGAGGCGATCGTCTCGGCCAATTTGCGCCGATCTTCGTCACGCACACTTCCGCTCAAGGTCACGGTGCCGTAAACCGTGGTGGACGTAATGGCCTGATCGGTCAGCTTCGGATTGCCTGCAAGCGCCTTCAGGACGTCGGACTCAACCTGGGCGTCGGGAACTGCGGTCATCTTCGCCTGGGCGAAACTTTGTGCCGTGACGAGAGACATGCCCCCAGCCACGATGCCGTTGACTATCCATCTGACGTGCTTCATCTGTGTGTCTCCGGGTGGCTTTCCGCCATGGCTCGCGGCGTGCAGCCGCCAGTCCTGCAAACGTCATTCTTTGGTAAAAGTTACGGTCCTGCCAGAGCGTTTACTCATGCTCGATCTTGCGCGTAGACACGTTTTCGGTTTTTTGCGGCACGTGTCAAGGCCCGTAAAGTCGGGCAGCGATGCGACCTCCAATACGTTGACCCCGGAAGGGTCCTGCGTTATATTTGATCTGCGGGGTGGAGCAGCCCGGTAGCTCGTTGGGCTCATAACCCAAAGGTCGTAGGTTCAAATCCTACCCCCGCAACCAATCTTCTCAACAACTTAGAGTGAAGCCGAAAATCAATTCACTCCCATTATTCCAATAAGAAAATCTTCTAGGTACGCGGTGATGCACGATAGTTGGGCGTTTATCCCGGCCCGAGGCATCGCAGACACGGCATCGGTAGCCGTCGCGCTCCAGAACCGCTTCGCGTAGGCCTCCGAAATACTCCTCGTCCTGCCTTTTTCAGCGTGTAGCAAGTGGCACAAAGGCCAAACGCAAGCACCTTCGCGTTTCCGCAAGGACAGTGCATGACCCGTTGACGGATAGTCTCACTTCCTTGCTCCTGCAGCGTACCGATAGAGGGTTTGACGGCTGATACCCAGCTCGCTGGCGAGCGCGGTTTTCGACTCCCAGCAGCGACACGTCGCCGCAGTTCCTTTGCCTGCGCTGGTGTGAGCGAATGCTTTCGCCCGACGTATGCGCCTTCGCGCAGTTCGCCAACGCGATTCCCTCCCGCTGGCGCTCACGGATCAGGTCGCGTTCGAACTGCGCGAAAGCTCCCATGACGCTCAGGAGTAGGTGCGACATGGGAGAGTCCTCTCCGGTAAACGTCAGATTCTCTACTTTTCGAAACGCACATGAACGCCCCGCTTCGCGAATCCAAGGACCACTGTCCGTAAATCATCCAGATTGCGGGCCAGCCGATCCATCGAGTGACAGATCGCCGTGTCGCCTTTACAAACATAGCCGGTGAGCTGTTCCAGCTCCGGCCGGTGAAGGTCCTTGCCTGAAGCCTGTCCACGAAGCGCTTGTCGATGAACGGCTTGTTTGTGCACAATCACGAGAGCTTTGTCAGCTTCCGACGTGTCCAACGTTAACTGGACGCGCCGTGCGGTCTGAGCACAGACAAGCCTAATCCAACCGACGCACATGAAGACAACGAGTACAAGGTTGCGCATGTCTTCTTCGCCCTTATGCGGGTAGCTTGAACATCCAGACTGGCCCGTTGCTAGTACGAGAGTGATCGGAAAAGTATACCCGGTGGGTATCTTGTGCTTGTGTTTTCGCTGATGGCGACCGGATTCCTTGCTTTTGGGCTGTGGGTGCGTTACATGTTCGCCACAGGGATACCGCAGCTGGCGGAGATCTTGATCAACGGCTCAGGCGCTGCAAGCCGCATTCCTAAATCCGCGAGGTGCCTATACCGCTTCATCAAATCACGCTTCCCTTGACATATCTCAACGTGTGTACCTATAACGTTGGCGCTGGCACGAGACAATCCAACAAGACCCCCAATCCCGGCAAAGGATGACATGGGTGTCCCTTGGCTGACGCAGGAGGCAGGGTCTGCACATAAGCCGCCGTAGATTTCTAGAGATTGCCGCTGCTGCGAGTGCTAGCTTTGCGGAGCCGTTTTCCACGCTCGCGGAACCACTTCGGCGCAAGTTAAAGATTACAGACGTGAAGGTGATGGTTGTGCGCGGCACCTGGGATTGGAATCTCGTCAAGGTTGAGACGGATGGCGGTCTCTACGGGATCGGGGAGGCCTACTGGGGACCGGGTGTCAAGGATATGATCCTTCGCCAGTTCAAGGACCTCTTGGTCGGCGAAGATCCGCTCAACGTCGATCGGCTCTATACAAAGATGCTGATGCGCAGCGGCGGCTACGGAGCCATTGGCGGAGTGACCATCACGGCGGCCTCTGGTGTGGAGATTGCGCTTTGGGATCTGGCGGGCCGGATTCTTCAAACACCGGTGTGCAATCTGCTGGGGGGACGGTTCCGCGATCGTGTCCGGTTCTATCGCACCTTACAGGTGCCGACGAAGAACCCCGGCGAGGCGGCCTCCTGGCCGAGGCAAATGCAAGAGGAACTTGCCAACAACAGGTTTGGCTTCACGGCCTGGAAGGTGCAGGGTGACGGTGTGCCACCGACAGCCGATCCAAACTTCACGGAACCCGGGCACGACGTTTACACTAACCAACTCACACTTCGCGATATCGACCGCATTGTGGAGCGAATGGACGCCGTCCGAAAGGTGCTCGGCCCCGATGCCGACTTTGCGATCGAGTGCCATTGGAAGTACAGCCTCGGTGACGCCATTCAGCTCCTGAACGCTCTGCAGCATGTCCGACCAATGTGGATGGAGGATCCGCTGCCCGCTGAGAATACCGATGCGATGGCGCGGCTGGCCCGCGCGACCAGCACGCCGATCTGCACCGGCGAGAACCTGTACGGCTTCCATGGATTTCGACCGTTGATCGAAAGCCAGGCCTGCGCCGGCGTCCACATTGACATTCCGAAGTCTGGTGGCCTGCTGGAGTCCAAGCGCATCTCCGATTTCGCCAGCCAGTACGACATTTGGACGGCGGCCCACAACCCTGCAAGCCCGCTCGGCACCATCGCATCCGTTCATGCCGCGGCCGCAATGAAGGACTTCCGCATTCACGAGCTTGCGAAGTGGGTCGACTGGTGGCCCGATCTGGTCACGCACGACGGACCCTTTTGGACAAATGGGTATTTCACCATCGAAGACAAACCGGGTCTGGGGGTCGAGATCAACCCAGACGTAGCCAAAGCTCACCTTGCGCCGGGCGAGGTTTGGTGGGGCTAACGCAACTGCTTTCTGTCTCAGCGGTTTCGAACGAACTCCACAACCCCCACGAGGACCTATGGCCTTCTACAATCGTTTCACCCCATCGCGGCGCGATATGCTCCGGTCGACCATGTCGCTGTTCGCAACGGGCATGCTCGGCAAGGGCGTTCCCGCGGCCGAGGCACAGAGCTCGGTCAAGAACGTGAACAAGCACTCCAGCCCGTCGACCCTGAAGATCACGGACATGCGGTATACCGTGGTCAAGAAGCCAGGACCAAGCCCCTGCCCCATCATCCGCATCGACACCAACCAGGGCGTATACGGCCTGGGCGAGGTGCGCGATGTGGCGAACTATCAGTACGCCATGGTGCTTAAGAACCGCATCGTCGGTGAGAATCCGCTCAATGTCGACTTCCTCTTCGAGAAAATCGCGCAGTTCGGCGGCGTCTCGCGGCAGGCCGGAGGCGTCGTCGCGGTCGAGATGGCGCTGTGGGATATCGTCGGCAAGGTCTATGGCATACCGATTTACCAGATGCTGGGCGGCAAATGGCGTGACAAGATCCGCATCTACGCGGACACACCCGAAGCCGATACTCCGAAGGAGTTCGCAGCCATTGCTAAAGAACGCAAGGACCGCGGCCTGACCTGGATTAAGGTGGATATTGGAACCGATCTCCTAAAGGGAAAGCCGGGCACGATCATGGAGCCGGCCGACCAGCGATCCATCGAATACGACAAGCGTCTGCCGCACGCGTTTACAGGGAACGAGCTGACCGACAAGGGAATCGATGTCTACTGTGAGTACATGGCAACCATCCGCGAGGCGATCGGCTATGAGATCCCGCTCTCAACGGACCACCTGGGCCACCTTGGCGTGAAATCAATCATTCGGCTGGGACGCGCCTACGAGAAGTACAACCTGGAGTGGATCGAAGACGTAATCCCCTGGTGGTACACCGACCTGCTCAAGGAGATTACAGATGCGATACCAACGCCCACAATCACCGGAGAGGACATTTACGAGATCGCCGACTTCGAAAGGCTGTGCAGCATGCACGCCGTTGACAAGATCCACCCGGACCTCTCGACCTCCGGCGGAATCCTGCGCACTCACAAGATCGGCGACATGGCTTACAAATATGGGGTGCCCATGGCGATGCACTTTGCCGGCACGCCCGTGGCCTGCATGGCGAATGTGCACTGCGCGGCGGCGACACGGAACTTTCTGGCGCTTGAGAACCACTCGCTCGATGTGCCGTGGTGGCAGGATATGGTCAACGAGGTGGACAAGCCCATTATCAATCGAGGCTACATCACGGTGCCTGATACTCCGGGGCTGGGCGTCACTCTGAACGACGAGGTCGTGCGGCAGCACCTCGCACCAGGTGTGGGCTACTTCGAGCCAACTCCCATGTGGGACGAAAAGCAGTCCTTCGACGATCAGTTGTTCAGCTAACACCAAGCACCCGGGCACCCCCGGATGGAGAACGCATGCAACCCTTCTTCAGTGCAGCTCTTCTAGGCTGTCTCCTCGCAAGCACAGCACCGTTGGTCGCGCAGGTCAAGATGACCCACGACCAGATGATGTTTTACACGTCCGAGTGGAAGGGAGATCGCTTCCCAGACGGTCGGCCCAAGGTGGGGGATGCGCTGCTTACACGAGCACTCGATGTTTCCATCGAAGACATTTGGGACTACTTGCGGAACCAGGGATACAACTGCCAGTTCGATGCGGGCTTCCAGGCGCTGCATCCGGAGAAGCCCTTTGCGGGACGCGCTCTGACCGCCCAGTACATGCCGGTGCGCCCGGACATGACACGCGCGATCGCAGCTGAAGGCAAAGCAGAGAAGCGCGTGAGCTACAACAATAGCTGGCCGATCAACGAACTGCAGCTTGGAGACGTCTACGTTGCCGATGGCTTCGGGAAAATCGTGGAAGGCACGCTCATCGGCTCCAATCTCGGCAGCGGCATCGCAGCACACACACACGTGGGTTTTGTCTTCGACGCGGGCATCCGCGATGCGGAGGAGAACCGCGAGATCGCCAACTTCAATGGCTTGTATCGTGCTTATGATCCTTCCGCGTGGAAGGATATGACGCTGACCTCCATCAATGCGCCCATCCGCATTGGCCGCTCAGTTGTGCTGCCGGGAGATATCGTGCTAGCCAAGCGCGATGGGGTGATCTTTATCCCCGCGATCCTGGCTGAGGATGCGATCTCAAACGCCGAGTTCACCAACCTGGAGGATGCCTTCAACTTCTACCTGAACAGCAAAGGCACCAACGGCGGTGAGTTCGAGGGGGGCTGGAACGCAAAGAAATACGACGCTCTCGGACAATGGGTCAAAGCCAATCCCGACAAGCTCAAGATGACCCAGACGCAGTTCGATACGATCCTCGCGAAGCGCAAGCAGCGCCGTCCATAAAGCCGGCCTGAAGAACAGGCAAGCAGCCGATCCCATCAAGCGTCTGCCGCTAAGAATCCACGCGAGGCCTTTAGACTTTGAGGGATACATCGGCGGCCGGTCGCGGCAGGCGCAGCGTAATGAGACCTGCAAGCAGAAGGGCTGCGGACATCAGTAGAAAACCAGCCCGGGGGTTGCCGGTTCTGGCTTGAAGCAGTCCCACCGCGTAGCTGCCGGCAAACGCGCCCAGGGCGCCGAACCCGTTCACCATTGCTGTGACCTCGCCGGCGACGTTTTTCGGTAAGGACTCCGCGATAATTGCAAAAAACGGACCGTAGGGTGCGTACATCAGCCCGCCGGCTGCGACAAGAAAAGCGAACGCCCAGGCAAAGCTGGTAGCCGACGTGAGGTAGGAGCCAAAGAGCGCGGCACCGCTGATCATCAAGAGCGGCCAGACGAAGCTCCTGCGCTGGAGGTTACGGTCAGAGAAGTACGAAACTATCACCATCAGCAGGATCGCCGCGGCGTACGGGATTCCGCTGAGCAGACCGGTGATCGCGATCCCGCGCGCCGCTCCCTTCTGCACGATCGTCGGAAGCCACAGCACAAAGCCGTACACGCCGATGGACCAGAGAAAATACTGCACCGAGAGCGCCAGTGCCAAGGGCGAGCGCAAGGCGCGGCTCACACTGGCGATCTGTGGAATCAGAGCCTGCTCCTGCTCCAGCGCGGTCCGCAGCTCCGCGCAGCTCGTCTCATCCATCCAGGGCGCCTCTTCGGGACGATCTCTGATCTGCAGGTACCAGATCGCTCCCCACAGAACGGATGGCAGGCCCTCCAGGATAAACGTCATCTGCCAACCGAACGCACGGATCATGTAGCCGGTGACCGCCGACATCCAGAGCACGGTCACCGGGTTGCCGAGGATCAGAAATGTATTGGCTCGCGAGCGCTCTTCCCGGGTGAACCACTGGGAAAGCAGCAGCAGCATTCCCGGCAGGATAAAGCTTTCCGACGCACCCAGCAGCAGACGCACCGTCGCCAGGAGCCAGAAGTTGCGCACGATTCCCGTAAGCATCGCGAGCACACCCCAACTGATCAGCGCGAAAAAGATCAACCGCCGTGCGCTCCGTTTGCGAGCATACGCAGCGCCAGGAATCTGAAAGAGAAAGTACCCCAGGAAAAAAAGAGCCGCCAGCAGCGCCGATTGTGACTCCGTGATCTGCAGCGTCTTGGCAAGCCCCGCCGCGGCCCCGAAGCCGTAGTTCGCACGGTCCACATACGCCAGGCTGTAGGTGACGAAGACGATGGGAAGGACGCGCGTCCATCGCTGGCGGAGAACCGGCGTATTCAGCGCGCGGATAGATGGGGATGACTTCATGGAGACTTTCTCAAACGTGCTGAGCGCTACAAGGGTAGATATCTTTGAGACTCAAAGAAAGGAGGTATGTGCGCCTGCGCGGGCCTTACAGACCTGTAGAAGTTACCATTCCGAGGCGCGTTGAGCTCGACTGCCTTTCTCCATGCTCGCAGGACGGTCGAAAGCCGTTGACACATTTTCGTGCAAGGGCCTATAACTCTCTCGCCCGTAAATAAGCCTGTAATCCCATGTGGAAAACGCCCACAGCATGATCTCGTAAGGATCCGAGAGGGAACTGCAATCGTTTTGGAGGAGGTTAGTCTTGGTGGTTCTTACCCGCATTGTGAGACATCTCACGCTCGTCGTTCTCGCGCTCGTAGCCGTTGCAGGCGCGTCCGCTCAGGTCACTACCGGCAGCATCCTTGGAACGGTTCGCGACCAGTCGGGGGCCGTGGTGCCAAACGCACGTGTCGTAGTGACAGACACCGGCAAGGGCACCTCCGTCACCGTGGAGGCGAACGGCGACGGCGAGTATACGATCCCGTTCCTAATTCCCGGCGCCTACAACGTCTCCGCAGAGAGCGCGGGCTTCAAAAGAACCGTCTCCAACAACATCGTGCTCGACATCGACCAGAGAGCGCGCGTCGACCTTTCGCTTGTACCGGGAGGCGCCTCCGAGACCGTGGCGGTGACCACGACGGCCCCGCTCATCAAATCCGATTCCTCGGAACTGGGCGATGTGGTAAGCAAGCGTGAGGTGCAGAACCTCCCGCTCAACGGACGTAATTTTGTGCAGCTGACCTATCTTGTGCCGGGCGTCACCCCAGGCCAGCAGGGTGAAAACCTGTCTGGGTCCAGTTCCTTCAACCCCCGCGCCGCTTCAAACTTCAACGCGCTCGGCAGCCAGGCCAATACCAACGCCTACTTGGTCGATGGTATCGACGACAACGAATACACCTTCAACACGGTCATGGTGCAGCCGTCCGTGCAGTCCATTGCCGAATTCAAGGTGTTAACGGGAACGTACTCGGCGGAGTATGGCGCGGGCTCCGGTGTACTCTCCGTCTCGACGCGCTCCGGCTCGAATGACCTGCACGGCGAAATCTTTCTCTATCTCCGCAATAGCGTTCTCGACGCAAGAAACTTCTTTGCCCGGACCGGGCCAAAGCCCGCCTATCGCCGCGGCCAGTTCGGGGGGGCCATCGCGGCACCGATCCTCAAGGATAAGCTGTTCGTCTTTGCCGACTACTACGGTCAGCGCTCGCTCCAGGGCATCACCAACATCAACAGCGTGCCGACCGCGAGTCAGCGCCTCGGCGACTTCAGCAACTATCGCGACGCGAGTGGAAACCTGATCCCCATCTACGATCCTCTGACCACCACCGCCGTGACCGTGAACGGCTCTACCCGGCAGGTACGCAGCCAGTTCATGGGCTGCAACGGAAACCAGCCCAACGTCATCTGCCCCAACCGGATCAACCCCGTCGGACTGAATGTGGCGAGCCTCTACCCGCTGCCCCAATCCTCCACCGTCAACAGTCTGAACAACTACACCTCAACCGCAAACCGCATCATCAACGACAACGGCGGGAATGTCCGGGTCGACTATCATCCAAGCGACAGGGACTCTGGCTTCGTCCGTTACAGCTACGAAGACTTCGAGCAGACCGCGCCCAACCCGCTGGTGGGCGGCTCCGGGACGTGCTGCCTGCCGACACCTGCTGCCGTCGCGGCCAAGTTTGATCTCGGCCCCTACGTCGCCGGCCTCCAAGTCACCTCCCTCTATGCGCAGGGCGCTTCCGTCAACGAGACGCACCTCTTTACCCCGCACATCTTCAACGAGGCGCGCACCGGCTTCAGCCGCACCAACCCTTTTACCCGGCAAAGCGACTTCGGCCATAACGCGGCAACATCCCTCGGCATCACCGGCCTGAACATCAGCCCCTACACCACCGGTCTTCCGAACATCCAGATTGGCAGCAGCTGCGGCAACGAGTTCACCTGCCTGCAGGGGGGCACCGCCTTTCTTCCGGCAAACCCGCGCCAGACAAACATCCAGGTTGAGGACACCGTGTCGTACTCGCACGGCAGAAATCAAGTCAAGCTTGGCTTTCGGTATGTGCGTATCCTGGCATCTCCGTTCACCAATACGACCACGCGCGGCCAGATCACCTTCAACGACAACACCACCAACTCCCAGTCCGCAACCAGTTCGTCGACCGCCGCTCTGGGAGGCAACGGGGTCGCCGGCCTGCTGCTCGGCTTCCCTGCTTCGGACTCGCGGAACTTCCTGCAGGTGCCTTTCTACGTCACCAAGGTGGTCTACTCGGGCTTCGTGCAGGACGACTGGAAGGTCTCCCCGCGACTGACGCTCAACCTCGGTGCACGCTATGACGTCTTCACTCCGGACGTGGAAAAGAACAACAAGCTCGCCAACTTCGACCTCGTCAATCTCCACTTCATCTACGCGGGCGTAAACGGCGTCTCCCGCACCGCGGGCGTGCAGACCCGGCACAACAACATCGCTCCCCGGGTGGGCTTTGCCTACGACCTCACGGGCAGGGCCGACACCTTTCTGCGTGGCGGATTCGGCATCTCCTACTTCGAAGATCCATTCTCCGCATCCGACGAACTCGGCCAGAATCCACCCTTCACTATCTCGCAAACTTCCTCCCAGAACACAACCTTCCCCAGCGCGGCAACGCTGGCCAACGTGTGCACGGCAACAAACATCCGCAACTGCCAGCCGGTTATCGGCAACATATTCCCCCAGGGCGCCGTTTCGCTCGATCCCACCCTCTTGCAAACCACCGCGGGTGTCAATGCCTTGACCCCAGCGATCGTCTCGCATTCGCTCACCAACAAAACCCCGAGTATGCAGACGTACTCGTTGGGTGTGGAGCGGCAGGCCCTCGGTGGGGTGTTTGAGGTCACCTACGCCGGAAGTCACAGCCTTCACCTGACCTTCAACTACAACCCGAACGAGACCCAGCCGGGCCCGGGCTCCACCAGCGCCGCATCCCGCCGTCTGCTGCAGCCGATCGCCAATGTGAGCACCTTTGTGCAGCAGGATCCAATCAACTACAGCAACTACAACTCGCTGCAGGTTAAGTACACCAAGCGCTACTCGCGTGGGCTGACCGCCTTGATGAGCTACACCTTCTCCAAATCGCTCGATGACGGCGGTTCGGCGGCCTCCGGCGGAGGAGCGTCAGGCAATCCGCAGACCGTCACCAATCTCAGGGCAGGTTATGGAGCCTCCGGTTTCGACCAGAAGCACCGCTTCGTCAGTAGCGTCACCTACGAACTTCCGTTTGGACGCGGCCGTACCTTTTTGCACGAAGGCTTTCTTTCACAGGTCTTTGGGGGATCTGAGTTCGACGCGATCACCACCTACGCCAGCGGCCCGCCATTTACGGTCACGCTCAACTCCGGCGTGACCAACGCGTCGGCAAGCTGGCCCAACCGTATCGCCGGCCGCGGCAAAATCGACCACGGAACCTATCTGCACTTTTTCAACACCTCGCTGTGTGCCGCGGGGACCGATGACGGCCAGTGCGCCTTCCAGGTGCCAACCGGCAACAGCTATGGCAACTCCGGCCGCTCGGTTCTGTATGGTCCCGGAACGAAGAACTGGGACGTCGCCCTGCAGCGTCGCATCAAGCTATACAGGGAGAAGAGCCTAGCGTTCAAGCTGGATGCCTTCAATGTCTTCAACACGAAGAACCTGCTCACGCCTAACACCTCCATCGGCTCCGCAAACGCCGGAGTCATCACGGGCACAAACCAGGACAATCGCGACCTGCAGGGATCGGCGACGATCTACTTCTAGCCGGAACCCAGTCTGTAACGCACCAAGGGCCTGATCCGGAAATCGGGCCTTGCTTTTTATGCCGGCTTTCTGGCGCGGGTGGCCCTCTTCAAATCAGACCGGCCGCCGTCGCTGAGCCGCACCTTTGACGAACGCGCCAGCGCTCGCTAGCGCCAGAACGGCTCTCCCGGCAGCAGGTAACGGCGCAGGTAGTCCTGGTCGAGGTCGACACCCAGACCCACGCCCCCTGGGATCGTCATCTCGCCCTTCTGCACCACCGGTCCATTTGTCGCTGCCATCGCCTCAACGTATCGTCCCTGGTGTGCCAGCGCGCTCTCCACCTTAAAGAGGTTCTGGATAGTGCACCCAAACTGTGCATTCGCAAACGTCATCACAAGCGACCCAACGTTGTGCAACGCCACCGGCGTGCGCGAAAGCGCGGCATAATCGGCGATCTTCTTGACCCCGGTAATGCCGCCGGAAAATGCCAGATCGGGGTGCACGATATCGATCGCCCCGCTGTCTAGAAACGGGCGAAACTGCCGTACCATCTCGAGCTTCTCTCCGGTAAGGATGCGGATCGTGGTACTGCGCCGGAGGTCCATCCACCCCTGGTGAAATACCGGGTTCATCGGGTCCTCGAACCACAGCGGGTTCATGGACTCGACGACCTTTGCGATCTGAATCGAGCTCAGGGCGTCGAGCTCTCCGTGAGCGTGCACGGCAAGGTCGATGTCATCGCCAACGGCTTCGCGAGCGTTATCGAAGCCGATCCTCGCATTGCGTATCTGCTGCGTGGTCAGCGAAGCGGAATATACTCCCTGCGGCACACCCAGCGGCTCGTTGAGATTGTTCTTGTACACGGTGAAGCCCTCGGGGCGGGCCCGGATACGCTGCGCCCACTCCCGGCAACTTCCCTTGTCCAGCATGTTCACGTTCTCACCGTGCGAGTACATCGGAATCGTCTCGCGGTAGCGCCCTCCCAGCAGCACGTGAACCGGTTGGTTCAGCAGTTTGCCCGCGAGATCCCACAGCGCGATGTCGATGCCGCTGACGGTTGGGATATGCGCGACGTAGTTGTACATCAGCGACGTCATCTTCTCCCAGTGCACGCCGAGGTCGAGCGGGTCCTTCCCGATCAGCAGCGGCTTCATGGTCTCAATTCGCGCACGCGCGATTGGCCCCGTGGCGCCCGCCTCGCCGATGCCGCTCACACCCGCATCGGTGTCCACACGGATCAGGCAGTTGCCCGCCATATGATCGAGCGCCATTGCCTTCACCGCCGTAATCTTCACCTTGCCCCCCAGCGGGGCCGCCAGTGCGCGGAACTCGCCCAGGAATCCAGCCAGCGGAGCGAGCGCGATCCATCGCAGCACATCTCGTCGTGTTCTCACGTCCGTCATCCCCATGTTCGTCGAAAGACCTCTGCCCCCAGATCTCCCGATAGAGTTCTATTTAGGTACACGCGATCATAGCGGAATGCGATGCGAACCAGAACTGCTTCGTAACAACCGCTGGAGTGTCAATTGGAGCGGGTCCAAACTGACCCACTTCCGCACACCCGCCGCAAGGCTCGTCGCCCTCGCTGCGGAAGGTGTAGTCGGTGACGCACAGGCCATGGCAAGGATCTCCTCGCGCCTGCCATCAGCACTGCATGCGCTCTGTGTGTCTCTGGCTTGGCCGCGATCGCCCCCCTACCCTGCTTATGCACAGAAGAGGTAACGGACGGCGTTCAGAGGCATATGCCCCAGATTGCGCCGCATGATGTGTTCTACGCGCCGAACGACAGCTCTGGTATTGCGACATCCAGATCGAAACTCGGGATACTTACTTTCCTTTTATCCGGCTGGCCCTTGCGCGCTATCAGCCAATCTCAACTCCCGGAGCTCATCTTTCGAACGTGGTTCTGGCAGACTTCATGGCGCTCTCAGCGGATCGCTGGCTGAATGTCACGCGCACTGGCCTGGTTGCGCGCCACGTGACTCTCTTTGGGTTCCAACCAGCGGAGTCGAGCCGTCATCATGAGGCCGCATCAGCACCGTCCTTGAGCACCATAATCTGCTGACAGGCCAAGTGGAGACTCTGCGCCCCGCCGACTTGGCTAAGAGCACTGTGGTCGAGGTCTGGGTCGAGCGCCTTGACCCCGTATTCGGCGAAGACTTCGGTTGGCATAAGGTAGACGCCGTAAAGGCAACTCGCCGGAACCCGATTTTGAGGGTCTCCGGCGAGGACTGTAACGCTCTCAGATGCATCATCGGCTCACTGACAGGAACCCAGCTTGAAGTGGTTGATGTGTGTACTCCAGATGAAGTCACCACTCGTTGTCAAGTATTCCGTGGTGTACCACATCGTGCAATCATCGACGGGATCCACACTCATGTTGGAATAATCACCCCAACGTGAGTGCCCGCTCTGAAAGCCCGTACTTGTGGCGATGTTGATCTCCGAAGACAGGATGCCAACAGGATCGCTTGGTGCGCGCGAGGCGATATCGATTAGCGGATCCACGGTGGAGCTGGATACGCTGTAACCGACCGCTATATTCCCTCCCTTGTCCTGCGCGATGCTTCCCATCCAGCGATAGTTGCTGTCAGGAGCGAAGGTGCCTTGCTGATATACGGAAGGACCAGAGCCCGTATCACGAAGTTCGTACCAGCGGATACCGGTGGCAGCGTTTGCTGCGACAGAGTGGTTGACCAACAAGGAAGCATACCCGCCGAAGTTACGGTACGAGAGTCTGTACATCAGGCGATCAGCAAGAGAATCAAGCTGCTGACTTGTGCCCTTCTGTGGGATACAAGCGCCCCCGTTGCATGCTTCTGTGAATGGGGAGACTGGAATGCTCGTCGGTCCAGTCAGGGAAACAGTTCCCGCGCCGTAATTCGGCGTCATGCGCCAAACGTTCAGCGAATTGCCGCCAAAGTTGGCGAAGTATTGCGGCGTTCCAGCGGGAGGCAGAACTGTAGACCCGCTCGCTCCGCTAGCACCATCGAGATCGGCGGGAAGAACTCCGCCGTAGCTCTTGCCGAGCTGGGTGCAGATCATTTTGGCGGAACCACCGGCGAGCGCCGTAGCCCGATCCATCGCGCAGAGGTCGGCACCAGCGAATGTGCGACCACGCGCAAAGAGATTAAAAGTGAAGTAATAGCCATCGGTCCATACCCCAACCTTCGGGTAATCGTTGAAGTTTGTGCCGAAGTTGTACGCGTAACGATCCCAAGCGCCGGTGAAATCAGCGGTTTTAGACACGGCCACACACTGATAGTAAGGCGTAGTCGATACGGCGAACTGAGTTGCAACCCAGCGCTTCGCTTGCTTGTCGAAAAGAACGATGGGGTCGCCTGAGTTGTCCGTATTGCAGCGGCCGGCGGTGAATCCGTTCCAGATTGTGTTGCCCGCGGCAAACCCCGTTGAAGGGTATGTCTTCGCTCCAGTACCCTTGTCGTATACCGCAAATGCGGTATTCACCCACTGCACGTATTGCGTTGTGCCAACCGAGCCCTCTGTATCCGCAGGTTCGCCGCTGATCGTGTATCCGGTGCTCAGGCCTACACCGTCGAAGCCCGACGAGCTGTTGACGGTCGCCGATGTGGTCGAGACGGAAGAACTCTGGAGAGCGGTATCTTTCCCCCCAGCCGAGCCGTGCGGGACTGGCCGGAGAGGATGGTCATTCATGTGATCCCATGTCGGGAAGTTCGGAGCAGTATCCCGCAGGGGCTTCGAGGTATCATGGCCTTCAGGATTGAGAACGACCGTCTGTGCGATTAAGGAAGTGCCCGTAGTCGAAAATACGAGCAAGCAGCTCGCCAGGATATTTTGCGAAAGTTTCATATCGTTAGTTCCTCGTCTGAAAGTGTCCGCCACGCTTAACAGGAGCCGACACGACCAAGTGAGAGGCAGAATACAGACTGGAAGTGCACCGAGCAACCACTAAAGTTAGACCACACTGGGGCAAGGCCAAAATGCAGCCCAGGGGTCCCCGCCTATAATTCAAAGTAGGTATCACTATCAGACGTGCGGGCAGCAGAGGTATACATTCTTTGGTGCTGTTTTGGTTCTCTCCGGAATAGTGCATACTCGCCGACGCACCATGGAACCTGAATAGGTGGGGAGAGATCGCCAAGCCGATGTCTCCGGCATTTCCCCCTACTGGTCGTCAATCTCCGAAATGCCTACCGAAGAAGTCGAACAGAACACTGCATGAGGAACCTCTCCTATGAAGCTAATCTCGGCAAATATCCAAGACCTACGCGCTCTCTATATCAACAATCTGAAGAAGGCGCTCGACATGGAGCAGAAGATCACCAAGGCACTGCCCGATCTGATAAACAGCTCAACTGATACAGAACTCTCCACAGCGTTCCGGAACCATCTCGAAGAAACTCGTAGCCATGCTTCCAAGGTGGAGTCTCTTCTCCGAAGCAATACCGGCGAAGTCGGAACCGAGACCTGCAAGGTGATCGACGGTCTCACCACGGAAGCTTCAGACACCATCAAGGATGTCTCCCAGCCTGAGGTCCGCGACATAGCGCTTATCGGTGCCGCTCAGCAGGTTGAGCACCACGAAATCGCAGTCTACGGCACTCTCCGCCGCTGGGCGGAGATCCTCAACCTCTCCAATGATGTTTCTGTTCTCAAGAGCATTGAAGCCGAGGAGGGGAGAGCCGACCAACTGCTCACCCAAATCTCGCAAAAGGTCAATGTTATGGCCACCGCTTATCTTTGAACCCTAACACTCCAACCAAGGCAGCAGGGCGCCCCACGGGTCGTCCTGCTCTTTGAGCGCCAAAGATGTGCGGTGGGTGCCTCAGTACCAGCCTCCGTTTTCGAGGTGGTTGAGAGCCTTAGCGCGCTTTACAGCTCCTCGGAAATCTGCCGCCGCGGTCAGGACAGCCGCTTCCCGCCTGTACACCTCGCTATCTCGCCCAGTTCAACCTTCCGTATCGCGTCATCGCGTCAGCCGCCGATCGGAGGGATATGCTCTGGATCTCATTCCCCACCATCTCGCAGAGCATAATGACGTCCTTCTCTGGACCGCCTTCATCCTTCGCTTTGAAGTAGCAGGAAAGCAGATGTAAACCTGTTGAGTCTTCATTCTCTCGTTTTGCTGGCATAGTTGTATCCTCCCGATCTAGCGCCAGACCTTCTCTGATTCCAGAGAACTACAGTTGGGGCTCTGGGATAGCCTTGTTGCACGTACCGAGCCATCTGCGCGGCACCATTCTGGAACCGAAGGTGTTCTCGAAATAAGGACTTAGCCCTCCAAATGCAGTGCGCATAAGCAGGTGGAGAAAGTTCTCCACTTGGAATGGGCAATCACCTTCCGTCGAGCTTGCTCTCAGGCGTTCGGCCCCCTTCTTCGCTTCTTCACCACCAAGGAGGAGCACGGAACAGGTCTGGGGCTGACCACCTGTCATTCTATTGTGGAGCGCCAAACAGGCAGAATCAGAAACGCATCCAGCGCAACATGCTGATGGCCCACGTTATCGAGAAGGTCATCCAGGATGCGTTCGCCGAGATGGGAGCCTCGAGCTAGAGATCCCGTCGTCGGGGCTCTGCGAAGTGGGCGGCGCGGAGCGGCGGCCGCTCGCGGTTTGCCCTGACAAGCGACCTTATTGTGGGTAAGTTCGCGCCCGATTGCCGGGTTATTTCCTCCTGCCCCGCCAGAATCCGGCAAAGCGACATCGGGCAGAAAGCATGGAAGCTATGGCCCAGTAGTGAGCCTAGAAACTTGAGTGGTACGCCGGGACCGTGCGGAAGCCATGTGTCCATGTTGAGACACTACCCGGGACGAATCACGCGACATCTTATAGCCCTTGCTGCCGCGCCAAACAGCGTGCGTTCCGTGCAATGCTCAACCGCCGTGTAGTTCAGCAGGCGATGGATGACGGGTCAAGTGCTGCGATCTGTGTTTCTGGGCCTGACAATTCTCGCAACACTCGTTTCCGGCCAGCATGACCTCGTGAAATCTAATTGCCGCTCGTTCTACTCACTTCATGTGCAACGAGTGGCAGAGTGGTCCGTCAGCGAAGTGCCTTGCGTGCAACGAGGCTATCCGATAGCGACCATTGCTACACTGACGAGCACTACCCCGCACAGGGCACGGATGGTACCAGAACCCGGAGAAGTAAGTGGGGGATCAAAGGGTGACTTTGTCTACACTGCGCCGGCCGCTGGCTTCCGCCCACACACTACGAAGTGCCGACCGCGCCTGACCTCTGTGCACTCGAGTCTCGCCCGCGCAAACGCGCGCCTCATCCCGCGCTCCGTCTGAACGGTCTCTGTCCGGCCTGCCAGCTTCATCTGCGCACCCGTAAGAAGATAGAGGGCACTGTTCAGACCCACGAAGCCGCAATAAGCAACATCCTTGACATCCCCTTCCGCGCAGGAGACCCTCACTCGGGATCGCAGCGTCTCAATGCCATGCAGAGACATCCATACTTGGCCCCCAGCCTTTAGCACGCGCCTCATCTCAGTCAGAGACCTCGCAATCCGCATATAAGGCAGGGCAACTCTGCAGATCACGAGGTCAAACATATCGTCCGGAAACGGGAGCGCCTCACCACATCCCACCTCCAAATGGACATTCGACGGAGCCATGGCTTGACCTGCTCGTATAGCCTCGATATCGGGATCGACTCCGTGAGCCGTAACACTCGGGGAAAGCCGAGCCGCCAATAACGTCTGCCCGAGGCCACATCCAATATCGAGAATGGTGTTGTGGTGAGATTGAATTCGTGGCATCAGATGATGCGGGTCCAGCGGGTCTGTCGCAATCTCCAGTTCGCGCAGATGGTAAGCAACCGAAGGCTCACCATGATTGGAGTCCGAGGGTGTCATGCGGAAACCTCTTCCTGCATACAAGTTACACCGAAGGTCACATCATGGGATACCACCCAGTCCGCGTACAACAGCGCCATGCAGGATTGGATCGAAACACTATGGCGGCCCACCATGACTCGACTCCGGACCGAGGGGAGACGAACGGCTCAGAGGGCGAAGATCAAGGAGGCGGAAAGAGCAGGTGAGGAGCCGTTCACCTGGTAACCATCAATCGCTTCACTCGTACCGGATCCGGAACGCCTTCCTGCTAACGTGTGGCCTACTTCGGGCAAAAGCCAGCATCATAGTCGGCTACATGCAAAGTTCGCATGCTGTTCACCAACAAGTCTCATTGAAGATGCCAAAGGAGGGCGATCTCCCCGCGGCGATGAAACCCAGTGATGACCCACACAGATCCACCACTGTAGCGGATAAGGAGGTCATTGTTGAAGATGGTTCCCGCTCTCCAGCCTGCGGTTCAGTGTTTGCACGACAACGCTGCTTTCCCCCATGTGCTTATCGTTGTGGACAGTTTAGCGGAACCGATAGGAGGGGGGGAGCGCATCATTCTCAAGCTGGCCTCTCTTCTGCCTGATTACGGGTATCGCGTATCTATCCTCACCTTTCACGGCCCAATCGATGCCGAGGTCCGCGCCAGCCCCCCTTGTCCGATTTACTTCCTTCCGCTCACGAGCGCCTTCAATGTCTCGGCGCTCCGGGCCGCCTTTTGTCTGCGGAGATTTCTTCGCGACCACGACGTTGCAATCGTCCAGACTTTTTTCGAGAGCTCTGATCTATGGGCTGGTCTTATTACGAAGGCAACGTCCTCTGCCAGGCTTATCTGGAGCCGTAGAGACATGGGCATACTTCGTGTGCGTAAGCATCGTCTTGCCTATCGCGTTCTGGCCGATATGCCGGACCGGGTCTTTGCCGTGGCGGAACTAGTTCGCAAGCACTGCATCGAAGTAGATCGGATCGATCCTCGAAAGGTCGATACCATCTACAACGGGCTTGATCCTAAGGAATGGAGCCCTATTCCCTCTTCTCCCCGAACAAACGGGGAAATCCACATCACCACGGTCGGGCATGTACGCCACGTCAAGGGGCACGACGTTTTCGTCAGGGCTGCAGCGGAGATTGCAAAGCTGCATCCCGAGGCGACGTTCAGCATCGCAGGTGCCGCTCTCGATTCTGCTTACTTCCAATACCTTCAAACACTGATTCGCGATCTTGGCCTGACCCATCGCTTCTACTTAGCCGGTGCCGTTCGAGATATGCAAAGCCACTTGGCTCAAAGCGACATTTTTGTCCTTCCATCGCGGAGTGAGGGCTTCTCGAATGCCATCGTGGAAGCGATGGCGATGTCGCTCCCAGTTGTCGCCACTGATGTTGGTGGAAACGCCGAGGCGGTCTCCCATGGGGTGAGCGGCTTCATTGTTCAGCCCGACGATCCCCAGGCCGTTGCAG